>Ga0307394_10000001_pt1 | contig 17094 bp, 1 predicted proteins | sample SouOceMePS1035R2_FD_203235 | JGI IMG/M metagenome (GOLD analysis project Ga0307394, IMG submission 203235) | Metatranscriptome of marine eukaryotic phytoplankton communities from Antarctic Ocean - PS103-5.R2 (Eukaryote Community Metatranscriptome) | ecosystem: Environmental > Aquatic > Marine >...
AAGGAAAAAAAAAATGGAAAAGATTAAATAGACCTCTCTATGGTCTTTTAGTTAAAAAATCATGTAAAATTATTTTTAAAGAACATATACACAAAAATAATGGGAATTTGATTTTGGATATTATTCTGATTGAAATTTCATGTTATATAAAAAAAAAATATAATCTGATTTTTATGCATAAAGGTATTATATAATTATATTATTTTTTGTATCTTGATGCACACTTTATATTAAGTAATAACTTTTGGTTTTTATTTTCTAATCGGTGCGTATCTTGATAAAATAAAAATTCTCAATTCACCATTATTCATCCAATGTATTATGATCATTCACTTGTATCATGGAATAATAATCACCTGTGTGAGGGTGATTCCTAGGGTGATTCCTAGGACGCATACCTCGTCTTGGATGTCGTCCTCGTCTTGGACGTGGTCGACCCCTGGCTGGTTCACGTCGTCTACGTTGTCGTGGATACCTCCTTAACTCCTTAGTACGATATTGCTCCCGAGGAGGATGTCGCTCTTGAGGATGTCGGTCGTAATTTTCCTGATCATTATTATGGTCATTATCTCGAGGATACATCCCTGCCTCCTCAGCAAAATGTTGCTCCCGAGGAGGATATTGGCCATAATTTTCCTGATCAGGATAATCATCATTATTATGATCATTCTCCCCCTCGGCATACATTGAATCATCTAATTCAGGTTCATCACGGAATTCATGAAAACCATCCCAATCAAATGTAGGAAGTAGTACCTGATCCTGATCTTCATTCTGATTCCGTGATGGGATATCTGGTACCATTTCAATTTGTCTATCATCGTGTGGTAAAGAATCTTTCTTTTGTGTATCTTTCGGTGGAAGAGGAGGACCATGTGGTGTAGAAGTATCCTCTTGTGTATCTGTCATTGGATTAGAAGGACCAACTTTTTTCTCATCTTCTTGTGGTGGTGTAGAAGTATCCTCTTGTGTATCTGTCATTGGATTAGAAGGACCAACTTTTTTCTCATCTTCTTGTGGTGGTGTAGAAGTATCCTCTTGTGTATCTGTCATTGGAATAGGACCAACTTTTTTCTCATCTTCTTGTGGTGGTGTAGAAGTATCCTCTTGTGTATCTGTCATTGGAATAGAAGGACCAACTTTTTTCTCATCTTCTTGTGGTGGTGTAGAAGTATCCTCTTGTGTATCTGTCATTGGAATAGGAGGACCATACATTTTTTTCTTATCCATATTCATCCAATCTTCTGTTTCATGTGGATACTGTTGATTCATTATTTGATATATATCATTATTATCTTCTCTCATGATATAATCATCTGTTATCCTTCTTTTATTTTTTGGTACATAATACATATCAGCAACTGTTTTTACAGGTGCTTGTTTTTTTACTTCACCTTCAACATCATCTTGATATGGTGATGGTACATTTAATGCTCTCGTTTCATCTCCAATTGGGTGCCCTATTTTTTTCTCTGTACCTGCATCACCTGCATGTTTCGATTCTTGTCCGATTATTAATGCTTCTTCTTCTCCAATACCCAGTTCATCTTCTATTTGAGTAACGGGACACGTATTAATAAATTGTGTTGGATTTATTTGAAAGATCATCGTTTCATTAAATTTTAATTTTTCAAATTCGTCACTCATTACAACTTCCTCTTCGTCTTTCATTGTTTCTAGCATTTGTAATAAAACAGTAGATTCTCTTCCGGGTAATAATGATTTCTGTGTGACATTTTTACGAATAACATTTTCAGGAAATTCAGGAAATTCTGTATCATCTAATGTTGGAACTGGAATGTCAGAATCTATTACCGGTACTTCATCTACTACTTTTTCAGCCTCAACAGGTTCTTCTTCTTCTTGATCTTTTGGTTCCATATTTTCAATCTCCTTCGGTACATCATAATTCAATTCATAACGTCTCCAAGATGATTCATCACCTTCAACCTCTATTGATTCTAAAAATGATTTTAAATCTTCTCGTGTTAACTTATCAAGTTCTGCACCAATAAATTCTCTAAAATTCCAACAAATATCACGATTATCAGTACTAACATCCAATGATTTCCAAAAATATTCAAATTCTTCACTAAATACTTGTGGTGGATTGTTTACTCGTAATGCTAATTTTACATCTTGAATAATATCTTTAAATTCTTGAGGTGTTAATCCATTCTTATCTTCAAGTGATAAACGTTCTTTTAATCGTTGTGTTAAAATAGTATCAACATCTTGTTTTACATCAATGAGTACACCATCATCTTCAATAATACCAAATGTAAGACGAAGATCATATCCATTACCCGTAATTTCAGAATAACCAAATACATCAATCATTGTTCGCTTTTGGCTCATAGTTACTCCTCCTGAAATCATCATACTTGCTAATTGTTTTAACATATGATTATATACATAACTCATTGCATATTGTGACCATGATAATCCTATTCCAGGTGTAGAAAATACATAAGAAATTATACTAGCAACACGTGTTTGTGGTACATTCGATGGATGACGAATCATAATGGATTTATTTTCTTTTGGAAATCGTGGATAATTATGAATTAAAAATGGATTATCAGCAATACGTCCTTTAAAGCTATTTAATGCAAGAAATTGAACTTGATCGAGTCCAATATCTACAGCATTTCCTAATACTAATGTATCAATTCGAACATTGGAACTTAATAAAAATGTTTCTGCAGTTGAGATTAATTGACGAATTGCATCAATTTCAATTTCTGGTATATACCGTTGCAATGTCTCCGTATTAATTTGATTTTTTCCAAAAGTTGATGTAAAATCTATTTGATAATCAAAATCATTTAAAATGTCATAATTAATTTCATCCATCATCCATTTATCAATACCAGAAAGTTCTTCCTTATCAGCAAATTCTTTAGATAATGTAGCTTGTGTTAAAAATGATAAAAGATGAGTATAATCCGGTACAACTTGTCCTGGTTCTGATCCACTACATTCCACTATAATATATGGTTTTTCTGCATTTTGTCCTCGACGAATGGACCATTCAAGTGGGAAAGAATTGAGTGACGCTGTTTGTCGGTGCTCCATACGTTTTGTAACGAATGCTAACATAAAGTCGACACTTGCTAACTGTAAAGGTAATGGTTGTAATATTTCAAAAAAGATGTTGTGTCGTAATTTGAAATATGGTGATCTGCCATGCGTTCCCTGTTGTAGATAAATTCGTACTGCAAAAAGTACATGACCATCATCATCCGTCGGATGACCAAGTTCCACTGGATGTGGTGTTTGTGCAGCAATATGTTTTTGTGAAAATATTGGTACGGAATTGGGTCTGGAAGGGAATGATGGTAATTCAAAATCATGTGGTATATCCTCCCATGGCAGTATCGGACCCATATTATACGTAAATCCATATTCTGGCACTTGTTCTTGGGTTCCTTCTCCAGGTATCATAATATTAACATTTTCATAATTAATTTTTTGTAATAAAACGGCTAAAGTGTCATGTGCAATTTTTGCTCCCGGTACAGATAAAACAGATACACCACGATTATCTTCATCTTCTGATACAGAATATAAAAATTGATCTGAATACGTATTAATACGCTCCTTACTCTCTAAAATAGATTTCCAGAGTACTAATTGTGTTTCTTTATATATTACTAATTGATTTAATATATCTTGTGGAAGTTTATTTTCACTTTCAACAGTCTCGGAAGGTCTAAATGACTTATTTAAATATGTAAAGAGTAAAGCAGTAATAAATTTCCATCGATTAATATCAGGATTATGAATAATTAATATAATTTGTGTCATTAAAGCATCTTGTTCTATGATAGGTTCAAGATGCGATCCTACATTTTGTTTTTGAAGTAATTCACCAAATTCTGGTGTTACGATCTCTTTAAAATAATATTTAAGAAATCCTGTTGGATCTGTACCTGCATGAAATCGTCCACGATATAATTCGGGTAATACTATTTGATAGGTAATAAAATCTCCTTCACTACGTATTAAAAATCCATGATGTGCTTCTTGAAATTCTTTTAGATATAATCGTTTACGTGTTAAAAAACGTTCATTATCATCACGTGTACAATTTTGTGATTTAATTTTTGTTGCTAATTTTGAACTTGCAACTACTCTCCAAATAGTTTCAACTGGATATGGTGCAGTTACAACAAGTCGCATATTGGTAGGACATAAAGATTGTGACCATTGTTGTAATTTATCAATCATGTTTATACCATCACGTTCTGGAACAGTAAGTAAAGAATGACGATTACCAGTACCAAAATGTGATACTAAACCTTTTGGGTTCATAGCATGTCGAAATATTTGAATAATACGAAATTGATAAGATTGTCGTTGATCTTCGTATTTCTTATTTATATTTTCAATATATGTATTTATTGGTTCATTGTCATTTATATTAAATTCTAAATCATTTAGTAATGTTTGAAGACGTATATGTTCTAAAGAATCTAATGATGAACCTTCTAAAAATAATTCTGAATCAGATAATTTCATAGAAAATCGTCCACCAATCATTTTATTATTAGATTTTTGTATAATCGTATTACCAAATAAATGAGCTGTACCAGGAAGATGTGGTGGATCATCAAATGATCCTTTTCCTGTACCAATTGTAACATGTGAATGAATACTTCGAGGATCTTGAATAAACATATATTCGGGTCCTTCTTCCATATTACCAAATTGTATAGTGTAAGGATCAAGAATAATATCATCCGCTTCATCCCATCGTTCATCCATATTAAAATTTGGATTTAAATTACGTGAGCTATGAGGACATTTATAATCACTAATATCCACTTCTTTATTATGGAAAGGATCCCAAACTAAATTATCTTCCAAAACGCGTACAGACCCTTTTTTATCTACTACATCACATTTGCAGGCATGATGACATGATGGAAAAAATGGTAATTCAGTTGTAGTCCATTCATTATCATTACAAATATCAGTACATAAATTATTCATCTCATCCGTAAGAGGCAGATTGATTCGCGTTGGTTTTCCCGATTCTTGTGGAATCTGTTCCTCGGTCTCTTTTTTCTCTGATGAATCATCTATAATTGGTGGTAATGGATTAATATCATGAACAATAGGACCTGTTTTGGGATCTTGAAATTCAGGATGAATAAAATTAAGAATACCTTTCATCTGTTCTTCAAATTCAATATTATTTCTTTTAACTTCCGCATCTAATTGAGATTTCGTAAATTGATTAGCTCGTGTAACTGTTACTGCACCAGATGGATTCATTTCATATACAAAACGATGCATAGATATACCACCAGTAGAATCAGATTTTGAATCTTGAACCTGTTTTCCCATGTGTTTCATTAAATCATCAATTTCCTCAAAAGTAACATCCATTATGGCTTTTTGTAATATTTGATGATATGTAAAACCTGGTGTCCATTGTGCTTGATCATCGGCTGATTTACCATGTTGAATAGATTCATCTAATTGTAAAAAGCTTGGTCCAATCTGTACCGGGTCAACAATCAAATCTACACAACGAACGCGTGCAGGTTCCAATTCTTTTATACTACGACTTGCACCAGCTACTACTTCAGCAGTACTTCGTAATAAAATACCAAAATCATTTTGTAATTTTTCTAAAATATCCAGTTGTGTTTGGTCTGGATCCGTCGATTTATCAAATTTACCTATGACAGCATCGGATAAGATAATAACAGAAAAACCTAATCTATTGAGATGCTTAGCGGTTTCACTTATACTAGAACCTGTACCAATACCAGCAATATATACTTGTGTAATATTACGTGAACGTAATTCTCTTACAGTAGGTAATAAAGTATCACGTCCTAATTCATCTCCTTCACGTTCTTTTAAGAGATCAATATCATGATTAGTCATACCAATATTTTCATATATCATCGATACATCATCAACAAATTTATTACCACCTTTTTCAATAACGATAACTTCAGGATCATCATCAATACCAGTTGTATTAAGATGTCTATTTAAATCATTATTACCAATGGTACAATGATCTGGATATAATGTTTGTGATACTTGACGACAATTTAATAAATTGACATCCGCCTCATCACAACCACATTCTGCCATATTCTTTTGGGTACAACATTTTGGTCCGATATCATCTGTTAAGTCTTCTGTACGACCATCAATATCAGATGCGGTAACGTTACATATTAAAATAATTGCATCATAATCGGAAAGATTGTCTGTATGTGAATCGGTTAAAGGATCTACATGTGAACTGGTAAAACTAATATGTCCATCAGGATGGGCATCTTTTGAAAATGCTGTCAATGAGAAGAAATTATCACCATCTCCTTTATAATCTGATTGCCACTTTCGTAAAGCATTAATTGGTCCAATAATACCATGAGATCCTATTACTACCGCTTCTCCTTCAGCACCACTCTCTGTACAATGATCTAAGAAACAATCTTGAACATCCATTATTAAAAGGGCATTCTTGTGAATGACTTCCGATTGTTGTTGTTCTTGTTTAATTTTCTGTTCCGTTTCTTTCTGGACTTTCTTTTCCTCTGCTTTCTGCCTTATGTCCAATGCAGATGGAAATGGTTGTTCTACTCTAATTGCTGTAAAATAATTTTCAGCTTCTTTTTCTATTGGTACAACTTCTAAAAATTTTTGTGATACTTTCTCTGCTGCCGATGTTTTTAAATCTTCAAATGATATGGGATCATTTTTGTATTTCTTAAAAAATTTTGTTGGTAAGGCTTGTTGAAATAATCGATCAATCATTGGAGTTAATTCTGCAGCTGGTCTATTTTGATCTCCAACATAACATAGAAAATGTACATATTTATCACGATCAATATAATTAACTCGTCCTAATGCAAACTCTGGTTTTTGTGTTGGATTAAGAAATAATTCCTGTTTACAAAATTCTGGCCATATTAATTCTAATATATGTGACATTGCTAATTGATTCCATGATAATACAGCACCTGGTATTGCATTATGAAGTACATATCTTACAACACTTAAAGCAAGTGGATTATTTTTCAATAATGATGGTGACGCAACATTTAATGATCTAGCTCCCATTATCTGAGGTGCTGTTACAACGGGAAATAATTTATCTTCCCACCGACCTGTAAATTGTTTTACAAGTATATCTCGTGCTAATTTTTCTAAATCTGCTTCTTCAATTGCACCCATACCTAATACATCCATACGAACATTTGATTTTGAAAATATAGAATTTATCAAATCACCGATAATTCCTTTATTAAGGGCTAATTCTTTCAATTCTTTTTTAATAGCCTCAGTCGTTATTCCATTTCTAATAAATAAATGTTCACTTTCTTGTAATGCTAAAATTACAATATACATTTCTCTTAATTTTAACATAGATTCTAATTTATCAATTCTATCATCTAAAAGACGTAATGCATTATTTTTTAATAAAACACTAAAAACTACTGTTATTAATTCATGTATTGCAGGTTCATCGTATAAACCATATAAACGTATAGTAGCACCGGTATTAGATCCTTGTGTTTCTAATGTAATACCCATCTGCATCTCTAAATAATTAAAAGCTGTTAATGCTTCTTGTATCTCAACATTGATGGCTGCTTCGTATAAAGCAAGTTGTGCAACTTCCCATGATGCCCGTACTGGTTCCTTATTCCATACAGTGATAAATAATGCAAATTTTGGTTCACCTGTACGCGTTCCTTGACGATGAAAGAGACGAAGAGATGCTGGCATATCGGGTGTATTAAGTAAATTTGGTAAAAATGGTGGTTCCGCTTTATAAAAATCAATATCTTGACGAGGTTCTGGTGGTAATTGTATAGGTTGTGGATAACGTAATTCATCATCTGTTAATGGTTTATCTATAATATCTAATTCATTTAAAGGTCCCATATCTCTTACAACATATACTAAACCAGTTTGATCATCTTTTAAAAATTCATCTGCTTGTAATAAACTCATACCATCATGTATTTTATTAACAATTGCTGCCGGTATATATAAATAAATATTACAATTATCATAAGATAATGATTGTAATATATCAATTAACATATTACGATCTGGTTGTGAAAATGGTGTTGCAACAAATTCTTCTCTTTCTTGATTTGATAATTCTGGACCAATTAATAATCTTTTTAATAATGAAATAGTATATTTTTGTATATCTTTTTTTTCTTCACCATTCCATTTCCAATCAAATAATGATTTATCAGCTATCGCATTAGCAATATTCATTAATTTTGTATCATCACTTTTAATGATATGAAGATAGGAAAATAATATTTGGGTAATTTGTTTCCGCATTTGGGTAATTTGTTTCCACTCAAACTCTGTAGCTAATGGTAATAAATTTGCAGTAAAATATATATCCGCATATTCTATATTAGGTGTAATAGTAACACTTAAACTTTCAATTAATTGACGATCACGTAAAATTGCTTCTAAATTTTTTGTACCATCGATAGCAGATGTATCCTGCGTAAATAATTGTTCTAAAAGTTTAAAAGGATTTCGTCGACGTTCAACTTCAGTTGTTATTGGTAATCGAAAATGAAAAGAGAGAATAGCGGGTTGATTTTCTGGAATTTCCGTACCAGTTCCTTGAAAAATAATTAATTTATTTGTTACATTTTCCGTATTAGAAATATCACGACGTTTATTCACTTCTTCACACATAGTAGAATGAGCTGAATTAAATTTAGATCCGGCAATTTTACGCCACATATTATCAATAGAATATGGTGCATACATTACAAGAGATAATTTTTGTGCACATAGATAAGAATCTCTATGATGTATAATTGCTTTTTTAATTTCTGCTTCTGATTTTTCTGTTTTAGTATTAGATTCTCCATATATTGTTTTTTTATTACCACCAATCCAATTAGATTTATAACCTCTAGGATAACGTACTTTGTTCAGTAAATGTACTAATGGAAATAATGGTCTCTTCAATAATTCATTAAATTCTTGTTGCATGATATCAATAACTTGTAATTGATCAGATGATAAATTAAGTGGACCTAATAAACCTTCTCCAAAACGATCTAATAATTCATAGATAGGTGATGGAGATTCACGTGCATCTTCTAATTCTTTTACATATGGTAATGATCCAATATAAGTTGTATGATCAACATGTGTTTGAGATGTATACTCACCACCATTAGTTAAAATATATTCATCTAAAGAACCTTTAAAATGTTGAGAACTTTCTGCATTTAAATGTTCTATATAATGTCCTAAACCATTAAAATTTTCTGGATCATCCCATCCACCAACTGCATATCCAGCAGCAAATGTAATTTCTACTGCTTCAAAATCTGAGATGAGTAAAAATTCTAATCCAGAATCTAAGATACCAAATTGATAATTACGATTCAGATGACGTGGTGATTGTTTTACTCGAGGAATATGTGTAAAAAATTGTGGCTCAGCAGATTTTTCTTTACATTGTCCAAAGTCATCTACTAAATCATTTTGAAAACGATCGTACACTTTTCCTGGTATTGCTGCACGAACTTTACCATCCTCAGCAAAACATTCACACCAAAATTTACAAGATGGAAAATAAGCAACACGTTTTTGACGACTCTCTAAGCATAAGGTTGCACATAATGGATCTGCATTCTCTGGTACAGCTATATCATAAGATTCTTGTAATCGTGTTGTACCATCACAAACTAAATGACAACATTCTTGATGGGTACACTTTCCAGTAATACATTGTGTTGACACGGGTTGATATTGAAATTCTGGACCGCACTGATGATCGGCACGAAATAATCCACAAGTGGGAGTACACGTATTTTTGGGTGTCAAACTGTAATTCCAGATACAGGACGTACATTGTTCTTCTCCATCTTCGAGACATTGTTCTGCAGATGCTGCCGTACCATATTTACAAGTGCACTTATTTTTAATGCAAAATCCACCTTCTAATCGGTATCCTATGTTACAACTACTGCATGGCTGTTTAAAATTACATGGGAAACCTGGTTGACCGTATAAACACGTACACGTTTCTGGAGTACATACCCGTAATCCAGCAATTAACTGATATCCTGTATCACAATCATCACACGCTTCACCACCATTCTTACATCGAGGTCCAGTAGCTGGTATTCCATGGGAACAGGTGCAGGTATGTGGTCGGCATTGTACAGCAACTATCGGCGGTATGTACCGTTGTTCTAAACTTGGTAAAGGTGCTAATGTTTTTTCTCCTGGGGTAATTGCATCGTATAATGATTTTTCATATTCACCGATCATACCAGAAAAGTTTTCTGCGGACGCAAAAAGTTCCTCTTGCCCTTTTAACAATTCTGCTTGTTGATCTCGAGCTTTTTCCCAATCTGATTTGGACTCTGCCCAGGAATCTTTACCAAAACCAGCTAATTGATCTTGTACTTGTTTCTGAGTATCATTTACTGTATGATCAATTATTTGTCCAATCTGTGCTTCTTCCGAAGTAACTGCATCTTTTTGTTTTTCAGCCATATCATGTGCATCATCAGTCATATTTGAAACTTCACCTTGTAATCGTCCAGTCATAGAATCATTAACTTGATTCCAAACAGAATTATCTCGCGGTTGTTTTGCAGAACCATATGTCTTTTCTTCAGAAGAGAAAGGATCCTGATCCGAATCATTTGTTTCAAAATCAAAATCGTAGAGATCACGTTTTAAATGCGCAATTTGTTCATCTGTCAATTTTTTATTTTTAACTAAATTTTCAACCTTTGGGATTTCAAATTTTTCAAATTCAAAATTTTCCGCTTCTTCCACTTGTTTATTAAAATCATGATCTGTCCAATCTTCATTATATAATTCTTCGGCTGTTTTTTCTTTTTCCTGTGTATTATCATCATGATTTTCAGATGGATCATCTTCAGTATCGTCGTAAGATTTATTATCTTCATTGTCCTGTTCCTCTTCTAGTTGTAATAAGATTTGGAATTTTTTATCATCTTGTCGTAAGAGACTTTGCGCTGGTTCACTCTGTGATTCCGGTATTTCATCTTCAGCCTCATCCTCAGCTTCTGTATCTATCAGTACTTCACCTTCAGCCTCATCCTCAGTTTCTGCATTTTCCAATACTTCACTTTCAGCCTCATCCTCAGTTTCTGTATCTTTCGGTGCTTCTTCTTCAGCCTCTTCAGCAGCTACTGCACTTTCCTCTATTTCATCACCATCTACCTCTGTATTCTGCATATCAGGACCGTTCGGTTTTCCATATTCATCATTATTTTCTTGGTACTCTTTCATAGTCATCCATTCTGCAGGTCGTAATTCTTCAAAATGCAAACTATACCCATCTTCACATATTTCACAAATTTCTGAATCACCAAAACATGCAGAACCATGAGCTGCACGTCCATGTGCACATTTACAATGTAACGGTACGCACGTATCATTTTCCAATATAAAACCATCATTACATTGAATGCATTGTGTCTCCTCAAAATTACATGGTGATCGTCCCACTCCATTCGGACATACACAGGAAGATTCATTAGGGTTCGTGTAATCCTCTAACGTCTCTCGTACAACAGTTCCTTCATAAGTAGGAATTTCTGCAGCTTTACAGCAAGGGCAGGTACAGCATGATTCAATCGTACATAGATCATCGGGTTTATATCCACATATCTTTTGTTTATCTTCTACTTTTTGATATGATGGACATTGAACAGTTTCACAACGAAGTGGTTCATTGCAGCATACTTCGGTTGTACATGCAACATCAAAACCACAGACGGGATTACCTGTTTTGTCTTGATAATCTCCAGGACATTCAAAAGAATCACATCGCACAGGTGCATCACAACAAAAATCAGCAGTGCAATCTTGTATATGATGCCCGCACTGTAACGATTCTGCAAAATCTTTATGACGAGAATGTTCAGGACAACGAAATGACGAACAGTGAACAGGTGGCTCACAACATATCTCCACACCACAGAGTACAGGTGGAGAATAAGTCATGATTTTCTCTCGTGGCGAAAGTGGTGCATTCTTCGCCCGTTCCTTCTCTTGCTCTTCGCGTATTTGTTCCCGAATATCTTCCGGTATGTATTTAAAATCCGCAATATTATCTTGATTCACTCCTAGAATGTGTTGTAAATCATCTAAGACTTTTTTATCCACAAGTTCCTCTTTTTCAACTTTCAAGGAGTCGCCCACAGAGTTTGCCTTGGGCGTTTCTATATTTTCTGGAACTTGGAGTACAGGGAAAGCATAATCAAATCGCGTATTTTGTTGTAACATTACTCGTTGATGTTGCTGTAAATTTATTTTTTTAGTCTCGGTATTGTCAGCCTCATACACTTCTTGCGTTATCATCATGGGCACAACGGGTACATAACCACATATATGATTTTCATTATACTTTCGGTAAAAATTTGGACAAATGTATGATGAACATCGTACTGGTTTCTCACAACATTTACTCTCGGACCAATCATTAATAGAAAATCCTAAAATCCTATGTGGTGCAATATTTCGAAGATCTGCAGGGCATTGTTTATCCATACAACGTATAGGTTCTTCACAACATTTTTCCTTGGTCCAATCATTGTATTCAAATCCAATAATAATAGTTTCACAATCCTCAACTTTACACCATGTTGCAGGACAATCTTTTACAGCACACGTCAGTGGTGCATCACAACAATGAGTTGATTTACATGTTGTTTTTTTTTTTAATTCACCACCATATTTTGCTTCTACAGGTGCATATCCACAAATGATTTCATCTCCTCTATGACGATATGATTCTGGACAACTGTATTCTAAACACACATCGGGTGTTTGACAACAATCATATTCGGTACATTTTGTAAATCCACATATAGTAGTTTTCGGTAATGCACGTTTTGTTGGTGGACATATAAATTCTTCACAAGTTAATGGTCCCTGACAACATCGATGAGAATTACATTCAGATAAATTATATCCACAAAATAAATCATATGGTTTATCTTTTAAACGATGACCTGTAGGACATGCTAATTCAAAAGATTTATTTTTTGAGTCCATAATTTGTGCAGCTGCCCAATCTCGACAGGTAACTGCTTCTTTACAACATTTCTTTTCCGTACAATCAGATTCACCATCATCATTGTAACCACAGTCTTGTTCTAAATTTATCTTTTGCATCTGTGGTGGACATTCAAAATCAATACATTGTTTATTTTTACGACAACATTGTACCAAAGTACATTCTGTATTAGATCCATATCCACATGTAGTTGTTGCAAAATTTGGTTTTTGAATCCATGTAGCTTGTTCTCGTGCTACTCTTTCTGCAATACTTTCTCCATACATTGGTTGTACTTGACTTTTATGTTTTGGATCATTACAACGAAATGATCCACACGTTAATATTTTTTCACAACATTCTTCTACAGTACAATCTTCTGTAGTACAAAGATATCCCATTCGATTACGATATAATTCTGGACACATAATTGTACTACATGATGGTATAGGATTACAACATGTTTCATCATCACATTTTTGATTTAATCCCCAACCACAAGATATAGCAGCTAATTTTCCTTTATGGTCATGTACATGATAATCATCAGTTACTTCTTGTAATAGATGAATTCCTTTTTTATGGTATAATTCTAAACTACGACGTACAGGATGATGTCTTTTCTTTTTTTTTTCTTTTTGTAATAGTATCATCGAAGAGTTTTGTGTACTATTGGAAGAATCATCCGTATCATCGATTTCATCCCCACTCTCATCCCAGATCCAATAATCATCACTCCTTAGATCTGGTAATAAAGAATCAATATATTCTTTATTCTCTGGACTATCTGCTCCTGCTTTATAATTTTCTCCTTTTATTAATTCTTTTTGTCGACGTTCGTGTGCTGCTACAACTTCTGGTGTTGGAATATAACGTACTTTTGGTTCCCATGCACTACCACAATAATGATCATCACAAATATTTTCATATTCACAACAGACAGGAACAGAACAACTTGAATGATGTTGATTCATATAAACATGATCAAAATCCATATAATTTTTTTCAATACCATCTTCTTTTAGTTCTTGAATCTTATCAATTGGTTTCGTCACATCTTCCACATTATTTTCATCTTCCATGTTATAATTATCATTCTTCTCATTGCCAGAACCGCCCTCCGTGTTATCTTTATTGTTCATATCATCATTCTTATCAGTTTCATCATCACTGTTAGGATCTTTTTGTAAAAGGATAAATGGTTTTGGGTGTACTACAGCTGGATCGGGTATTAAAGATGGAACATAGGCGATATCAGCATCATCATCGTATACAGGAAATGAATTTGCAGGACGTAATTTTGTATGAGGACGTCCACACGCAAATTCAATATTTTTTTGTCGTGCTTGTCGAAATCTTCCATTTGTCATACTTTGTTGTCGTGGACATTTAAAATCAGCACATGTTAAACCCTTATCGCAACAAAGATTATCATTACAATGTCTTCCATCTAAACCACAAACAATAGATTTTGCATCCTCTTTTAAATAATGATTATATCTTTTACAATGATACGTAAAATTAGGACCTTGACAACGATACTCCTGCTGACAACATGTTTGTGATTTATTTGTAATCGGTCGTAATGCTGCAACCCATGGTTCCTTTCGCGGTATCCATCCCTCATATTGATTACATACAAAAGTTCCACATGTTTCTGGTAACATACAACAAGTTTTATAATTACATCCATTAGGAAAAAGATGACATAAAACATCTGGTTCTCGATGACGAGTACCATATTCCTTACACTTAATGGAAGCACACGATTCCAATTTTTCACAACAATGATCAATTGTGCATTCATCATCACCCCATCCACACGTACTATCGGGAAGATGTTTTGTTAATGGAGGACATTCAAATGTAGCACAGGTATTTTCATATGCACAACAGAGATCTGAAGAACAACTTAATGCCTGTACTACTTGATATTCTCTTCCTCCTCCAACTTGGATTATTTGATCAACATATGATGATGGTACATCTACATTTTCCATAGCTTCATTGTACATGTTATCTGTATTCTCTCCCAATGGTACATCTACATTTTTCATAGCTTCATCGTACATGTTATCTGTATTCTCTCCCAATGGTACATCTACATTTTTCATAGCTTCATCGTACATGTTATCTGTAGCTTCATCGTACATGTTATCTGTATTCTCTTCCATAGGATCCTCTATATTTTTTATACGTTCATTGTACGTGTTGGTGTTATCTGTATTATTTTTTTCATTGAAAGCATCTTCGATATCACCTTCAGCATTACCTTCATTCGGTTGATTTAATTGTATTAAAGAATACTTCTTTCTTTCTGTTGCACCATCATATCCTTCATAATTACCAGCAGTAATTTCTTCTATTATATTTCCTTGTCCCATGTGTGCAAATAATTCCTCTTTTGATGGATCAACTTCAGTTTGATCAATACCAAAATGTTCCCAACCATATTGTTGTTGTTTTACTCCAGAATTATTAATAAATCCAGCAGCACAGCTCGAGTCATTATTTTTTTGTTGTACACGCCTTGGAATTTTTATTGGTTTTTCCGATCCTTTCGTATGAACGACATATTTTATAGGACATTGAAATTGTGCACATGTTACTTTTTTTAAACAACATAATTCTTCATGACACTGTACAGCACGTGTTCCACATATAATAGCAGCAGAATTTTGTTTTCGAAATGATGGACCATTCGAACATTTAAAATCTTCACAAGTTGACTTCGTATCATATAATGTATCAACAAATGGTATATTTAATGGATTTGGTTCTTTTGCTATATGACCTACTGGAGCATATTCTCCCATTGTTCCTTGTCTATCAGAATATGGTATAAAATATTTTTCATCAGGTATTTTATGATCAAATAATGATAATGCAGATCGTAATTCTTTCTCTTCTTCTGCTTTCTTCTTATCATTAGTAATAGTTTCTGGTGTTTCATGTAAAATATGACTTGTATTTGTAAATCCTGTTCGCATTTGTGATGGTCCATTAATATTATAATTTTCAATATCAGATTCTGAATCTTGAGATAATGGATTAAACTTATTCAACATCCCCATATCAAATGCAGGACGATCTCCTTGCGATTGATATGCATATTTTGCATAATCTTTATCTTGTGGTACTTTAACATTGTTCATCATTGATTCACCCATCGTTGGATTATTTAAAGAATCTAATAAACCTTCTCTATTAATTGGAGTATGATTTTTATTTTTTAATCCATAATTATCTGGTAATTGCGGTGTATCATCTGATACTTTTGGTAACGTAGCTTCAGGTTCCTTCTCAGATTCAAAGGGCGTACCAAAATTATCCATTCCATGATTCATACCAAAAAGGTTACCAGTACCAAAATCACCCAATGATCCCATATTGAAACCAAAAGCTCCCTTCTTTGTACCATAATCAGATTTTTCAGCATAATCACCTAACTCTTCATTATCTTCCATTGCATAATCACCTAACTCTTCATCATCATCTTGTTCCATTGCATTATCACTAGCTAATTCTTCATCATCTGTTTGTCCAACCCCATATCGAGGATTAGGACTTTTTACATCCATTTCAGCTTCTTGTGGTATTGTCTCATGATTCAGATCACTTGGTTGTCGTGATCCTGATACCACAAGTGGTAAGAGTATCCATCTCTTACTTAAAGATGAACGCATCATCACGTATATTTTAGAAAAAAAAAAACACACTATATTTCAAAAAAATTATTTAAAAAAATTATTATAAAAAAGTAAAAAAAAAAAATATAAAGGAACGTTTCGTTCCTATGTAGGTAGACGAATCATCCCCTTCAAATTTTATAAAAGGGGAAAACTGATTTCAATTATTATGTGAAACCAAGCATTTTTTGAAAGTACAAAAAAAAAACTAACTATTGGAAAAATGGAAAATTTAAAAGAAAAAAAAAGGAAAAAGAGAAAAAGAGAAAATATATAATCTAACCTAGGTTTAATGATAAAATTAATATAACACGGCGCTTATGCACACCTAGG
>Ga0307394_10000002_pt1 | contig 14363 bp, 1 predicted proteins | sample SouOceMePS1035R2_FD_203235 | JGI IMG/M metagenome (GOLD analysis project Ga0307394, IMG submission 203235) | Metatranscriptome of marine eukaryotic phytoplankton communities from Antarctic Ocean - PS103-5.R2 (Eukaryote Community Metatranscriptome) | ecosystem: Environmental > Aquatic > Marine >...
CTTTGTATTCGATTCAAATTATAAATGTACATTTTTAATGTTTTAATTCATAAACGAGAAAAGCTAGCGGCTACTAGGTTTGGATAATAGGTATGACAATATCCCCAGAAATATACATACATGACATAAAGAAAAATGACGCTATTAAAAAAAAATTATGGTTTTCATTCAAATAAGTATGGAAGCTCGAGCCTGATCATTAGATGAATCATGATACATCAAATTCTTAAAAAAATATGTGCAAAAAAATATTCTCTTCTCAATTGTATTTTTTGGCAAGGTAAATCAAAACCTACATATAAAAAAAAAATTAATCACTATCTTTAATGGCAATATTAATCATTATTATTATTAATATTAATAAATTTTCAAGAAAAAAAATCTTAGAAAAAAAAAAAACATAATTCCAATCCCAATTTATTACCGTGAAAAAAAAAAGAGTATCTTAAATATTTTTTTATACATAAGTATACGTTTCTAAATAAATTTTTCTAAAAAGATTTATAAAAGGAATAAGATCAATTTTATCACGATTTTTTTCTCACAACACATTAATCTACTCATCTGATCCACAGAAATGAAAGATCCCTCTATTACCAGAGGAGGATCCCTCTTTTATCTTTTTTTTTATTGACAAATACGTATTTCTAACAGTCATGAATTTTGAATTTAGATAGTTTCCGCCTCGAATAGTATATCCTCAAAAAGATAAAACCGTATTTTGATATGCTAAAAAAGGCGATTTGCCGTTTTGAGGTTTTACTACTAGAAGCACAAACTCCAAAATTAAAAGAAGAGGGACACGAAAAATAAAATTATGAGCATTTCATAATACTAACTACACCAGCAAAAATAGATTTATATCATTTTTCTAATCTAACAATACTTTTTTTCTTATTATATACAACATTTATGATTTCTATGTGACGTGATAAAAAAGATAATACACTACTTTAAGTTTTTTTTTTTTGGAGTGCGTCGATTCGAAAAAAATTACGTTCAAGTAAAAAAAAGTATACAATATTAATATTATTATTAATATTATTATCAATATCAAAAAAATATTCCAAGATCGACAGGCGGGGTATCATGATAATTATTTGATGATACTAAATTGATTACTTTTCAATAGTTAAACTAGCATTATCAATGTTGTAACTACTCCTGACTGACAATCTTAGAATCAAAAGACTCAAAGTATCTTGACCACTTGTTAGTCTTTTTTATTAGGTACCAAAATCACACGATTTGCGAGGAAAAAAGTTGAAAAGTTTTTACTATGACGTTAAAAAAATAAAAGTTTCAGAATTAAAAATATATAAATTAAGCTTTTGATCAAGCCTTGGTATACAACATTTCAAGCCGCTACTGTAATTCTAGCTGTAATAATAGCTAAAATTAGCAATTATCGTATATACAACTGTAATAATGCTGTAATTCTAGCTGTAATAATAGCTAAAATTAGCAATTATCGTATATACAACTGTAATAATGCTGTAATTCTAGCTGTAATAATAGCTACTATAATTCTAGCTGTATATACAACCGTCGTAATAATTTGGTTACTGTAATAACGTTACGTAGTAGATAAGATAAATTCTTCTGAATCGGGCATTGGTTTGATTGGAGGATTACTCACAGTACGTCAGAAAGATTCCAGTTTCAATAGTAGATGATTTACGAAAGGCTATCTGATATCGAACCTCAAATCCTTTTTTTTGACCATTTTATTAGTTTTTTGCTAATAAAATGGTCAAAAGAGGAGTGGTGGTTCCATACAAGTTGGCTTTAACAAATGAAAGTTTTCAAATGAGGTCATAAGAGAAAAATGACCTCCTCTAATAAAAAAAAACTCATTTGCTATCGGAATTCGAACCCCTCTGATTATGAAATGATCGCTTATAAAAAGTACAGAAGGAAATCTTGTCCAACAAAATGATTCATAGAATAATCATTGGTACCACTTTTTACTCAAGGGTGTCTTACAGCGACTCTAAGAATTCATAAATGAAATGTATTACCGTACTTGATAAAATTTTTGTTATCTTATATCTAAAAAAAGAAACGATATTGTATTTGTAAAAGAGTATGATGGGAGATGAATGGTGCACCTCACAATAAAAAAAAATCTAGTACTGAGATGACTAACAAAAATAAAATCTGGAAAAAGTATTTTTCCAGAAATCAATATAAAGAATCGAAAGATGTTTTATTTGTATACATCTTCTAACAGATAATAATACGATAAATCAGAGAAAATTTTAATATTATATAGCACAAGAATCGCAACAAAATCAACTGCCGATAATCATTAGAACTTTTTTATTATCTTCAGTTTATGAAAAATGATTCTTATGGGAAGATGTGCGAGATTGGTGTTGTTTCTACTGTGACACACAGAACAAAAATGATTTCAAAAAAATCCGAAAATTGTTCGTGATGTCATAATCAATAATGCAAAATAACTTTTTTTTATTCCTTAAAACATCTCCTCTTCAAATTCAGCCTCTCCACGGTCGGCTCCTTTCTCTTGTTCCCAGGATGCGTTACTACCTTTTTCAAAACTTGATTCACTTTTTCCTAAAGCAGAATCCTGAGATTTTGGTGATGGTGCTCCCATACCTCCTGCAGCACGTGGTTCAGGTTTTACCATTTCTTCCGACACGAGTCCACCACTTATATCATGTAAAATTTCATGTAATAAATTATCAGGTACATGTGCTGCAGCTGCAACATCAAATGGTGGTTGATCTGATCCAGATTTAATTCGTATGGAAAAACCATTTTCATTCTTTCCACTACCTGGTACTTTCGTAGTTGGAGGAATAATGTGAAACATTTGATTCGGATATTCAGGAATATTTTCACCACTACCACATTTACATGGAACACATCCACCTTTCTTTTTTTCTGCTGGTGATGGTGGTGGAACTCCATCGGTAACAAAACATTCGTGAGTAATTCGATTATTTCCATCAACAATAAATGTTAGAGTTCCTTCTCCATGAGGTTTATCATCTTTCCATCCACCTTCCCAACTTGTTCCTTCTAAGTTTCCATTTAATTCGGCATATTGTGAAGTTGTTAATTTGATTTTACTATATTTCATTGTTCCACGACCAGAACGAACACCATCTTTAAAACCTCCGCTATACGTGTACTCATCAACTATCATTTTTCCTTCACCATTGAAAGCATTGTTTTGTATGGGTCCAGAATATACTACATTTCCTCTTTCATCTTTTAATTCACAGTTATTATTATTTACTTGTATATATTCTTCGCTCACACTAATTGGTCGATCATGTCTTAATTTTACTGGTTTTCCAGCAATTGGAAATGTAAATTCAGCATGATCGGGTTTATTATTACATTGAAAACATAATGGACCTTGATCTTTGACTCTATAATATTCAAATGATACTGGTGCATTCTTTTCAAATCGACCCTGCATCATAAAATTAGAAGTTTCCAAAGTACCACTACCATGTCGTTTATCATCTTCCCACTCTCCTTCATATGAGTATGAACCAGAAACAAATTTTCCTTTACCTATACGTTGACCATCTTTTACAACACCATCGTAATATGCATCTTTTATGGATAATTTACATTCTCCGTTCACTTTACCACCAGATACAATTGTTTTTATTTTTTGTCCACGAAATGTCATATCTACTTCACCAAATAATAATCCATCACGTACTGTACCATCAAAACCCACTTTATGATCTTTATGAAATTGTATATGTCCTTCCACATTTTCTGGTTGCCAACTTAATAAAGCTTTTCCTTGTAACCAGAGATCATTCTCCATCTGATAAAGACCAAGTTCTGATTCATCATTCATTGCATCTTGTACATCAACACCTTTAACGGCAACAGTTCCTCCTTTCTTTTGTTCTCTAAAAATCATTGAAGGAGTTCTCTTCGTCGGCATTGCTTCTGCTAATTCTGTTGAAAATCTTTCACCGTAATCCGTAACATTAGGAGATTCTTGTTTTAGAATTTCAAGATACTTAATCTGTAAATCATAAAAGAATCTTTTGGATGCATCTACATCTTCTGCAGCTACAGCTGTAATAAGTTTTTCTTTCCATGGCGGAAGTTCACCTTCATATACAAATTTCTTTTTTAATTCTGAACGTATTTTCTTGTCATCGTTTCCGTGTCTCTTTGCACTTCCAATACAGTGTTTAACCATTTTCAATGGTGCATTTGGTGGTAGATTCATAAGTGCTTCCATAGCATGTTCCTGTTTATTATTTTCTGCAATACTAAGGAATGGTGGATTATATGCATGTACTTCAAAATGAAACCAAATATAAAATGCTGATCGTAAAAATTTATCATTACCGGCAATCTCCGTCACAGGTGCCTGTGGTAATTTTTGTGGCAAAACTAAATTAGATTTTCCTTTTAATTTACCACCTTTTTGTCTGCACGCTTTAATCAACGGAGATACTTCACAATTTTCTACAACTCGCTCCAAACACCAGATGTCAAATGCCGTCACGTCACCCACTTCGATATCATTCTTTTTGAATTCTTTATTTATTTCTTCTGCTCTCTTTTGTAATGTTTTATCATTCTTTGCCATCTTTTTAAAAACTTCTCGTAATTTATTAATAACGTGACCAACAGTGAGTACACGTAATAAATCTGCATCACCGGATGTTGCATAATTCGATAATGCAACAAACATTTCTACTGGAGTAATCCATGGAAATTCTGAATGTGGTATTTGATTTAAACGTTTTAAAGATCCTATAAAGTTACGAATTCCAATTTCCTGAGATCCTTTCTCTCTTTGTATGGCTCTCTCTAAATCTTGTTGAACGATTTCAACCGCTCCTTGTAATTCTTTTACTTTTTCTTTTTCTTCAGTATACTCTGGTTTTCCCTTCATTGCTTCACAATCTTTTGTAGCTCGTGCTAAATCGTTTTGAATGAACTTTTGTCGTTTGGTTATTTCTTCTACATTTTCAATCTCTACAGCACCAACAAAACCAAAGATAGGATTTCCATCATGAAAGATTCCATCAAAAAAATACCAATTTGGTCCGATAGGAAAGAAGAATGTTCCTTTCCCGTGTCGATGACCTTGTTTCCATAAACCATCGTAAATATTAGTCTCACGTTGAAATACAGGATGTTGTCCCCAATTAAATTCTGAATAATTCTTAAATTTATCATTATTTGATGAAGTTGAATATTCTAAACAATATAATCGTCCAGCATTATTATATTTATGTAAATTCCATCCACCTTCGTATCGTCCTTTTTCGATTCGTTCGTCATCACCTTCTTCTTCCTCAATGGCAAGCATTGCAATACTACTACGTCCTCCTCCTGCTTTCGGTGAATCTAATACTCCCGCTCCAGCGGATTTATTTTTCTTTTTGCCATCTGCATACCATGTTTGTGATCCAGTATGACCATGTCGTAATCTTATACCAGATTCAGTAGGATGTTTAATAGTTGGACCCTCATGTCCTAAAATAGATGGTTTTGGAGTACTTAAACCAAAACGTGCAACTATTACATTCCACATGTCAATATTTTGTGGTGATAGTACAAATGCAATCACCGGTCCAGTGTTCATGATCAAATATAATGTTTCTCCTGGTACCGTTTTTTCACCTACTTGTTTCTTTTTCACATTGGCTAGGACACTCTGGATTTTTTCAAATTTAATTTCTTCTACTTCAGGATATGTAGCATCTACTTTTACTGGATGGGAGAATGTAAATTTATTTCCCATTAAACGTAACATTCCAGGTGCTCCAATACCAACTTTCATTGGTGTAATTTCGAATTTCTCTGCTTGTACTGCTTGAATCATAGGCGGATTCCATTTAATTGATTTAATCATATCTTTTGCTGGTGCACGTAAATCATCGGATCGCATTACAACATGAAGAAGTTCTGGTTTTGCTGAAATTTGTTGTAAACTTTTTACAACGTAACCAACATAGTTCGGTCTATTCGACGTGTTAAAGAATTGAATAAAACCCTTCCACACATTATCTTGGTCAACATTTGGATCAATATTGATGATAGTACCATTGGTCAAGAACTCCATTAGTTGTTTTTGATCATTTTGACATGCAAGATTTTGAAATTGATATTGTTGTAATAAACTTTCTCTGTTGGTAGCTCGTGCGTTACCCCAAAATAGTGCATCGATCACTTTGTTCAATTTACTTGCCATTACTGTTTCTGCACCTTGTTTTTCAACCCAATTTAATACATTCAATAACCAATAAGAACATTGTTGTGCAAATTTTAATGCTGTCCATGGCTGTGTAAGATGCGATGCATATAAACTTAAATAACTATCATTCTCTGGTTTATCTACTAATTTTATCTTTGCACAATTTACGACTTGTAAAGTACCAACTAATGTACGAGGAACGATAGATTGCGCTACGAAATCCTCATGTTCTAATTGTACTGGTACACGATTAACAATATTACGTGCTGTATTTACACCACCATCAACAACTACTAATCTTTTCTTTGGTATAAAATTATGTTTATCAGGTATAATATCAGCATGAAGATGAAGACCAATTGCATCTACAAATAGATCAACATCTTCAAACATTACTTCTTTACTTACGAAAATCTTATCACATGGTGTATCTGCTGCTATTACCGACATCTCGGATAATTCAATAGCTGTTGCTTCATCATTGATAATAGATTTTTCTAATTTAATCTTATGCTCTCCCTTGTTTACAAGACTCTTTAAAGTTTGTGTTGGTGTTGCTTCAAATACAGTATCACCTTTATGCCAACTAGTTTTTAAAGCATGTTGTTCCTCTACATGATCATGAAAACTTTGACGCTGTTTAATTGCAATTTCTTCTGGAAGATCTTGTAATGACGTATTTTGACAAAATAAATTTTTACAACGCGTCACCATACCCACATTGCGAGCATGTACTAATTCTTGCATTTCTTTAGCAGCAATGGATCCACGTTTACGAACGATCATTGCTGGATTAAATTCAGGTTCTTCGGGTGCTTCTTCATCTACTAATAATGGTTGTGCTTGTTCGTGTTCGTCTATTTCAGATTTTACTTTCTTTACTGCTGCTTTTGCCATACCAACACCTTCTAAAACTTTATCAACAATTTCTCGTGTCCATAAAACTGCACCACTTATTTTTTCTTTGAGATCTTCTATTTTGTGTTTTATTAATTGTGGTATTGAAATCACCCATTCAATTTTATTTTTAATACCATCTTTTACTTCTTCTGCTTTCGCTTTTGCACGTTCCGGTAGGTCAGATAACCAATCTTTGAATTTCTCCCATTTTTTAGCAAGGAATCGCATATTCATAACAAAGATCGTACCACCTGCAATAAATATTAATAGATAACTATCTAATGTCGTCCATAATAATCCTTCCATACCAAGTAATAAGACTACTAACAGCACAATTTCTGCAGCATACATAAAACTTTCACCTTCCCATATGGCACCAAAGATAAATGTACGATTTTCTGGTCTCCAGTACCATGGTACAATTTTCATAATATTTTTTGGATGCAGGTTCACACCTTCTTGCTCATCTGTTCTATCTGCTTCCTTATCGGCAAAGACACCTCCAATATCATCCCAGGCAGCAATTGCAAATGTTAAGAATGTACCACACATTAATGCAAGTGTTTGATCTACACCATTTGCGTTTATTTTGACACCTTGATGAGCACCATCATGTACTGCTTTTACTGCACTTGCTTCGGTATTATCAACAGCTTCATGAACGGACTTCACAACGGATGTTTCAGCATTGCTGACAGCACTTTTCACTTTATCAATCTTGGAATCAATATTTTCTTTGAAACTACCATAGAATGCAACCAAACAAATCGAACAAAGTAAAATTGCACGACTGATGAACCAATGCATACGTTGATTTTCTTTCATACCACCGTAGAAATGACCCCATGTATCGGAATCTGGAAAAACAAGTTGTGCTTGCGGTACATCTAAAACGTAGTTAGGACAATACCAATGTAGTTGAGGAATATTTCCTACTTTAATTGTTGATACCATTCGAAAACCATATATTCCATTATTTGTTTGTGCTAATACATTAATTGGAAATGTTTTAGTACCAACACGTCCTTCTGGATGCATTTCATACACTGGTGATAAACGATATGGTATACCAGCTGGTGACATACCACGCATTAATTTAATACGATCATCCACTTCTTCTGTTAATGGTTCGTAACCTTTTGAATCGGTAACACGTAATAATTCATTTGGTTTTTGTACACTGGCACGACATTCTAATTGTTCTTCTCCACGAAATACATGTGAATCTAGACATACACGTACATATTGTTGTTGTGCGTGTGCACCAATATTACTTATAAATAATGCTTTTCTTATATCAACAAATACTTCATTACCTTTAATTGCTGGTCCACTGACCCAAATTTCAAAACGATCATTGGGTGCAGCATTCTTTAATACTGGACTTCCTTCATATTCAAGAACAGTATCTAATCGTGATTTTTTACTACCAATTCGTTTCATTAATAATGCTGATTCTTTAATATCAGTGATATGCAATGGATCTTTATCATATGTTGATACACATAAATTCATACTTGATAAACGTGGAATTGGTGTTATGGTTGGAGTACGTAGTACATCAAATCCTTGATAACCTAAATTATCAACAAGTTCTTCTATTACATTTTCTTGTGTATGTCCATTAAAGTATCTTTCCCCCCATTCTAAGAATTTACTACTACGTTGACTGTAATCACTTTTACCTTGTTCTCCTCCTTCTCGTTCACATGGTGCCATTTTTAATACAATAGAAAATTGACATAAAATTTTACCATAACCGCCCCTCTTCCAACCATTGATGCGAACATCTGTTTCTTGTATTTTTGGTACATTACCCGAATGAGCAGTAATTTTGGTACCTTCTGGTGCTAATCGACTTCCTTGACTTTTAGTTGCAGCATCGGCTAACCATTGTTTTACACCTTGTTGTGAAGAAGCAGCATAACCACCTTGAGATGTTTCTTCTTTTACCCACTCTTTTACTTCTTTATCCCACAAGGATGCATATTCATCATTGGTTGCTTCAATAGTGATGCTACCTCGTAATGCATTTTCATCATCACGTAACATTACTAATAATTGTGATTTTCCAACATTACATTGTACAAAACCTTGTACCACCATACTACTAACATGATCTACTGCATTATCATCTAAAATAGTTTCTGGAATTTGTTTAACTGCTAACCTTCTGGCAAACCAACCTGGGGTAACTTTTGGTGGATATAGTGGCGCTTCATTATCTTTTTCATCAAAACCACATAAACGTTCACCTGTTACTGATTGACTTAAACCAAATAATTTTGTTTCAATCATTGGACGTTCTAAACATATACGATGATAGTAACTTTCTTCTTTTACATTATCTTCACCTTCCTTTGCATCAAATTTTACTTGTATAGTATGACAAGAATAATCATTATCGCGTATTTCTAATTTATACCGATTCTTTTCTTCTGGTTTCACATCTTCACCCGATTCATCTATAAATTCTGGTGGTGGACCATCTAAACTTAAACCGGGCCATTGATCGACACCAACCCATTTTTCTTCTGGTTTCTTTTTAGTTAAATCTTCTTGGTTAAGGATAGTTGATACAAAAACATCCCTTTTTTGGTCCTGATTATCATGAAGTTGCTTACTCTTGATTCCATGTACACTATTGACAACATAACATGCTTCAAAATTTTTATCTAATTTTAGTGGTGCTTTTGTACCAGATACCATAAAATGACATTCTTCTCGATCTTGTACTTCTCCCTGCGAACCTTTTTTTTCTTCTTTCTTCTCTTCATTAAATTGTTTATATACTTGTATAGAGAAACGACGAAATGATTTTGCAAAACTTTGTTGATGATTTTTTTGTGGTACTTCTATAGTATTTTCTTGACCATCTCTTGATTTAAATGTAATATTTTTTGCATCTAATAATTGTTTTGATATCGCTTTAATGCTTTTTTTATTAAAAGTTCGATCCGCATCTATTTTTATTAATTCATCTCCTTCTTGTACAGCTAAACGTTGTGCATCCGGATCATCCTTTGATTCATAATTAAAAAATATAATACGATTATCACGTGTTTTTTCAATTGAAATTGCTAATTCTTTTATACTTTCTCTTTCTGAATCATGAAATATAAATTTTCCTTCAGCATTTCTTATCCACTTTATTGGACTAATTTGAGTAATATTGTAATGAAATTGAATATTTGCTTTTGCTAAAAAGTTACCTAAAAATGGTATTGGTACTGGAACATCTTCTACAGCCTTAATTTCTACACATTCTCTGTCAACATATTTTCCTAAAAATTTGTTAAATACAATTTTTCTTTTCATGGAATGTAAATGGTTCCATGCAAATGCTAGAAAACCAACCGGATATAAAAAGAACAGCACTAACACAAAATCACTCATATGTTCTTTTGATGGTTGAAATTTAAATATCGTCGATCCTAATGGAATCAATATTTGAATTTGTGTTCCTTTAAAATAAATTTCTGTTGATGCTCGTATAAAACCAATAAGACCAATATCTAATATTAATAATAATAAAAAACTAGGACGAAATTCATTTACCATTACTTGATTAGAACCTGGTTGCATACCACACCAACGCATACTTTTAAATAAATGTTGTAAACCATACCATAATAAAAGTGATCCTAATATCATTGGTAAAAGAAATAAATTAACAATTAAACTTTTTTGTTTCATAAATTGTGCTTTTGCTTTTGCAAAATTCTTCTTATACAATTCATATTTTTTTTTGTATCTTTTACGAATTGCTTTTAATTTTGCCATCTGCTCAGAAGCTTTTTTTTGTAATTCTTTTTGTTTTGCTGATATTTCACCTAATTGAGATGTATCAATCATACTTTTTTGTTGATCTAAAATAGCATGTACTGCATTCATTGGTAAACCTGCAGCTAATGCTGCTTTTTCTTTAAATTTTTCTACATCAAATGGCATCATTTTTTTTAATGATGGAAATATTTTATCAATATGTCCAAATTGTAAATTTAATGCAGAAAAACTTTTAGCAAATGTACAAAATCCTTGTGGTGTTCCTTTAATAGCAACCATTAATGCTAAAAATTGTAAAAATCGTGCAACTTGCATAAAATTAGCACCACTCATGATAGCAAGACCAATACCGACAGAAGAAAATACTGATGCCATAATTTTTGTTGAATCCACTGTTAAACCAATAGGAGCATATCGATGTACAGTGATGGTATATTGCGCTTCATTTGAACCTTCGGCTTGACCCTCTGCACTTGGTGGTGCTAATTGAATATTCCATACGTAGGTTCCACCATAATCTAATTTAATTGGATCTAGTTCATCACCAGCACCAATCGTATCACCATTAACAATCATATTTGCATTTTGATCTGGTACTCTTGGTTGTAATGCGACCCATTCGGTTTCTTCTGGACAGTAGATATCATAATCTAATACTTCTGGTTGCCATTCTGGTGTTAATTTACAACCTTTTCCTTGTTCGATAGTTAATGCAACAATTTCTGGTTTTAATCCACTTCCTTTCTTTAAATTAATGGTATAATTTTCTTCTTTTCCTTCGCAAGCAACCGTAATTGCAGCTGATACCATAGCAGATCCAATACCTTGTCCCAATAATACACGATGTGATACCGAAAATTCTGCTCCAAGAGGATTTTCACCAGCATCTAAATACCATTGTAAAACATCAGAATCTATTGGTTTTCCATTTACCAAAACTCGAGCGGATGGATCTTCTAAAACAATATTAAATGCGACAGAGGTCACTTCATCTGGACACGACATCTGATATGTTTTAACCTCTGGATCAAAAATAGATGGCATCATAATACAATCTTGTGGTTGTGGACTTACAGATGTTACAGGATAATCATGTCGAATATTTAATACTCGTGGTGCACGACAACGTGGACTTAAACCATCATTTAATTTATGTTGAACCCATTTTGCACGATCTTCTGATCGTAGTAATTTTAAAGAAAAACTTTGTTCTTTTCCACGACAGGTTGGTGTGCGTGCTTCTAATAATTCATTCGTCTGATCTTGACCACGATGAGGATGGAGCGCATAGGTGACTGCTATTGTCTTCGTACCATCTGGTGCATCTAAATTATCCATTTCATACGGTTGCACATCCGCTTGATCACACGACCATTCACTTGCATGCAGATCCCGTCCGGTAAAATAGAGCGTGACACTTGGTTCGTGTGGTAAACATCGTACAGTGACACCTAAATGAACATTGACATCGGGTATTTTAAAAGTGTCGACTAAATTTAAATCTTCGATAATACAGCCTTGCGAACCAGGTTGTCCAAAAAAAAGGACCGTTCCTGGGGGTCGTGGGGTTACTTTTGGTGGTGCCAGTCCCAAACCTTCTAATACAGAGGGTTGATTTTTACAGGCATGATATCGAGCCCATCGTCCATCAAATTTTTCTAATGGATCTGGAGCACCTTGACAATCTGAGTACAGACGACACTCTGGAAATGAATGGGAAATAAAATTACAAAATGGATCGAGACGACATTCTTTCAAACAGTCCGATAAATTCTTTTTATCAAAAGTTTTTATAACATCGGCAGTACACGCTTCACACCTTTTACAATCAAAAGCCATGTGTGGTGGACCACGTTGTGGCATACTTTTTCCTTCAAATGTTGGTACTACCTTTGCATAATTTGTAACCATTTTACCATTTTCTGAATCTGATAAAAACATTCCAGCTCGTTCATCGAATACACTTCCACCAAGTGTAACAACAGAATATGATGCATAAATCAATCGACATGTTTTACGGGCTGCACAAATAGAATGTGGACCATGTCGTTCAACACATTCTTCCGTTTCTGTACAATCACTTATCGATTGTTTTGACACAACCGAAAATGTTGTTGTAGTTGGTGCATTTCTATAGATATCTACTTTAAATTCTGATGCACCTCGATTTAACATTCGACGATTAATGATCATATCTTCATCAGTAGTAGCTCCAATTTTAAAATCTGTCTCACCATTACAAATAACAACATAACTTGGAATTAAAGGATCAAAAGGAGGATGTAATTCACAACCAGTAACATATAATGTATTTAAACTACCTTTACCAACTGGAAGCTTCTCAAGGTGAATTTCCATACCAGTTTTTAAACTATCGTCATCACCTTCTTCTGACGCAGCCTCACCGCCTGGTCTGCAACCACAACCAACATCAACGTTTAAGACAGTATTACTAATATCATCATTTTTAACCCATTGCATCCATTGTGGTGTAGAATCGATATCCTGGGTTTCATCAAGTTTCCATGGAACTGGTGGAACATCATATAATTTTACTTCTGCACCTTGTACACCAACGTGTACTGGATGATCATTGACCTCAATTCGTGCATTCATATCAAGTGGTAATATTGTTAATGCTACATTTTCAAATTCTGTTGCAATACATTTTAATTTATATTTTTTTGCTGATAATGGTTTCCATGAACACGACGCTCCTAAATGTTTTGGTGTAATATGATCGATACCCGGAATTCGACATGTCATCCAATCGGGGTTTTTCGTCATCATCGCACCAGCAGGTCGATTAAAATCCATGGTAAATATTTTATCGCCACATTTCATTGAATGTGCACTTTCCGGAATTGAGATTTTTTCAGCAAAAGGTTCACATCCTCCTGATCCAACTGCTGACCAGTGTCCATTTCTTTCTGTTGCATCACAAGCTGGTTGTTTGACACTTTCGAATATACGAACCGTCTCTGGATCACCCAGAGAAGGTGCAGTACTATTACCAACAGCAAGTGCTTGACATATTGGATAATCCACTTCTGGATTATTTTTATGAATATAAAATTCAAAATTATCTGCAAAACTTGCACATGATATATGATTAATATCCATTGTACAAGGTGAACATTGATTGACACCAACATTCCAGTCACCGAATGAATTCGGTCCCCAATCTATAAAACTTTTTGATGAAACAAAATTGTTCCATGGTGGAAAAAGTAAAAATATTTTCATTGCGTTCGAGTTTTATTCGAGTATATATTTAAAAAAAAAAATAATAAAAAATAATTTAACTTTAATTAAGGATACTTAGATATACAATAAAAATGGAAAAAAAAAAATTGAATTATATGAGAATTGTATAATGCGAAAATCTATAATTTATATATAGAATGGTTTCTTTTTCTCTGTACCAATAATGAAAAAAAAATTAAAATATATATAAAAA
>Ga0307394_10000003_pt1 | contig 13892 bp, 4 predicted proteins | sample SouOceMePS1035R2_FD_203235 | JGI IMG/M metagenome (GOLD analysis project Ga0307394, IMG submission 203235) | Metatranscriptome of marine eukaryotic phytoplankton communities from Antarctic Ocean - PS103-5.R2 (Eukaryote Community Metatranscriptome) | ecosystem: Environmental > Aquatic > Marine >...
AGATGATGTTAAGGATCGCGGTTCGAGCTTTATTATTGGAGCTCGTTACCGCAAATTGGTTTACGTCCATATTTGGAGTTAAATCAAAAACAGATTGTCCAAGTGGTTATTTTCAAAAATATAGTGTTATTTTTAATTGTGAAGGAACTGATCATGAAGATTTGGTTGAATATAAAATATGGAAGGACGCAGTTACAGATATTGCCATATTGGTAACTGGTATGACCAATGTAACGGTGAGCATTGTAGAACCTGCTGATACAACAGGTCTCAGTATTGATTTTATCAATGATCTCAAACCAAAAACGAAAGCAGTACGACCGGGAGCACGTAAGCTAAAATCAGATGATAGAGAAAAAACGGTATCAGAGATAGATGTCGAAAAATCACAAGATGGAAAAAGTATGACGGTATTTGAGGTTAAAGGAAGGTGGAGAATACAGATTAAAAATGCAAAAAAAGATGATGATGTCACTGTTAGACTTGGATGGGAATATGGAAAAATTGAACCTTGTCCGGATATACCTCTTGGATGTTATGCACAAGATGATGTATCACTAAATAAGTCTTTAAGGGCATGGGATAGTTGGCTTTTATTACATTATGAACATTCATTTTTAAATGCCTGGTTTGATTATAAGTCAGATACACATAGTATATCATTCTCTGAGTTTCCAGTATTTTATTATCTATGGCCTGGTGCTTATAAAAATGGTGCATGTTCCTGGCAAGCAGTATTTTCACAAATTGATACAAATCACGATGGTAAAATTCAATTCACCGAATGGACGCAAGCATTTGCTGTGGCTGGAGCAAAGAAACATTCCGAAGGAGGTTCCGATCAAAATGCAGCTCATGTAAAATTTGTACAAGACTTGAGATGTCCAGATGGATATTTTTTAGAGGAAGCAATTATTGGTGCATGTCATAAAAGTAATGGAAATACAAAAGTGGAATTATCACAAACGGAAGAACATAAAATTGCACGATTTCCAGCTGGTGTAGAAAATTTAACTTTATCAATAAAAAGACCAGCTAAGACTGTCTCATTACAAATGAAAAAGAAAACTTCAAGTAGTTGGACTGTACATCCTATTCCTGGAAAAGGAACTTTGAATGCAGAAGCTTTAGGACCAGAAGCAATTGATGGTGTAACAATTACTTATAGTGGACCAAATAAGGATGAAGAGTCGATTATTTGGAAAGGTCGGAGTACTGAAACTTACATATTTGAAGCAAAAAAATAATGAAAATTATCCTATTGAAATTGAAATTGATTATGATTATGATGGTATTGAACCATGTAATGATGATGTTCCATTCGGTTGTACAAAATTTACTGAAGACCGAGCACGGAATGCTGCATCATTAATGTATGATTATATTATGGCAAAACATGCAATAGGTGATAATGATCCAATTGGAACAGCATTTGATGCTGCACGAATAGATCCTAGTGAAACTAATTTATCAAAAGGTGAATTTTTTATTTTATGGTCTCATTTACGTCATGTACATAAAAAAGGTAAAAAAAATGTATCAGCTGTAAAAGAATTTAAATGGCAAGAATTATTTGGGGCATTAGATACAAATCAAGATGATCAAATATCTAAAGCTGAAATGGAGAAATTAAGTGATTTTGCAACTAAAAGATGGACGCCAGACGTGCTAGCAAATCTTTCCAAAAAATTTGCTTCCGGAAAACCATTTCTTCCAAACAATGATGTAGTACAGACGCATTCGCTGAATAATATGCAAACTAAATGGTTGGGATTTATGGAAGATGATACAGAGCCCGAAGCTGAAGCCGAAGGAGAAGCGACAATGATTAAAAAAGAACCACCAGTTGGTGAAATGTTTGAACAAAAAGGAAAATCCGATATATTTGCACCAAAAGTAGAATTATCACCAGAAGAAGAGGCTGCTTTTGCAAAAAAAACAGCTTTAGATTTTCACGCTTCTACCAAATGTCATGGAAAACAATCAGAGCAGGTAGTTTGTGCGGATCTATCAGAATGTCCTATCGAACCACCACATGCTACCGATTGTGAGTGGGGACATTGGATAGAATGGAATACGTGTCCATGTCAAAATCCTATGCAAACTCGATTACGTTCGATTAAAACTCATGGTGTGCATGGTGGTGTGGTATGTGAAGGTCCAAGTATGGAAGAACGTGAATGTACACCAGAAAGTTCTGTATGTGGTACAGCCAGTATAAATTGTGGATTTGGACCATGGTCAGATTGGGATATGTGTTCAAAATCATGTGATGGTGGACAGCATGGACGCGTACGTGTTATTGTAACACATGCTACTGGTGATGGTTTACAATGTGAAGGTCCATTAAAAGAATTAAAACCATGTAATGAACATAGTTGTGGAGAAGATAGAGATTGTTTATGGGGTGAATGGGTATCGTATGGATCATCATGTAATGTATCTTGTGGTGGTGGTCATCATAAAAGATCACGTATGATACAAGCTGCGCCATTAGGAAGAGGAAAATTATGTGATCCAAATGATATGTCAGATTTACAACCATGTAATGAACAACCATGTGATGGTCAAGTGGATTGTAATTTTTCCGAATGGGAAAATTGGTCCGAATGTTATGGAGGATGTGATAATGCAGTAAGACATCGTAGTAGATCTATTGCACAACATGCTAACAAAGGAAAAGGATGTGAAGGTGCATTATCAGAATCAGAAGAATGTACATTAAATGGTTGTTTAACAGAAAAAATTCCATGTAAAATAAATGAATGGACTCAATGGAGTGATTGTACCTGTCCATGTAATGGTGTTAAACATCGTACTCGTACTATAGAACCAGCACGTAATGGTGGACCGGGATGTGCCGATAGTTTATCGGTGGTTGAGTCCTGTAATGTCCATTCAAAAGATTGTGCAGTTGAGAAAACTGATTGTGTAATTGGAAGTTGGTCAGAATGGGGTGAACCGCAATTTGCTGTAGGACAATGCGGTACTGGACAAGAGCATCGTAGTCGAAAAATAGAAGTTGATGCAGCAGGTGGTGGTACACCATGTGATGGATTTTTAGCAGAAACACGAGAAGTGGTGAAAAAATGTGAAACCACTAATTGCGTATGGGGAGAATGGGATGGCTGGAACTCCTGTACAGAATATTGTGGTGGAGGACAACAAAGTCGACGACGTGCTATAATGCAAGAAGCATCTTTAGAAGGAAAACCATGCGAAGCAAAAGACAGTCATCAAACGCAGGAATGTAACACCATGGGCTGTCCAGAAATTAAATGTAAATGGGGTCCGTGGTCTGATTGGACAAAATCAGATGCCACTTGCGGAAATGGTCGAAGAGAAAGAACTCGTACACACAGATTGGAAGGACCAATGGGTCCGGTATCAGAAAGTAAAGTAACGGGTGCTCATATACCTTCATGTCCTACAGATGAACAAATTGAAGTGAGTTCAATAAAATTGGATCCCTGTGAAAATTGTGAACCAGTTGATTGTAAGTTTTCAGATTGGTCCGAGTGGGGTGATTGTTCATGTGCTGCTGTTCGTGGACGTCATCGTGTTATTAGTGAATATCCAACTTGTGGTGGACAGTGGTGTAATGGTCCAACAGAAGAAAATCAACGATGTATCCCAACTTGTCACCAAGAAAATAATTTGGACTGTCGTTACTCACCATGGACAGAATGGTCTGCCTGTGATAAACAGTGTAGTGACGGTAACAAACTTCGTCTTCGAAGTGTCACTCAACATAATTCTGGTACTGGCACAGAATGTAATGAAGATTTGGGTCAAGAAACACAAAGTTGTCATTCTAAAGATTGTAAAGCTGATATTGATTGTACTTATTCCGAATGGTCAGCATGGTCAGAATGTTCTCATACTTGCGGTGGAGGATCACATGAACGGCATCGTGATGTATCAACCCATGCAACTCAATTTGGTAAACAATGTAATGAGCATACAGCATTAAAAGAATTAAAAGAATGTAATGTTTCACAGTGTCCATCAAAGAAAATGGATTGTTCTTTTTCAGAATGGGGTGAATGGACCGTTCCTGGTGCAAAATGTGCATTTTCAGAAACTGATGCTGATGCTGGTATGCAATATCGAAGTCGATCCATTGCAGTTCAAGCAGCACACGGTGGTAAACCATGTGAAGGAAATATGCAAGAATTTTCACCGATGGAATTACCATTGTGTCCACAACCTGATCCTGTAGATTGTACACTTTCTGTATGGAGTCCATGGAGTGATTGTTCATGTGCTTGTAATGGTCATCAAACACGACTTCGAAAAATTTCTCAAACTGCAAATCATGGTGGAAAATTGTGTGATGGTAGTCTACAAGAAACGCAACCTTGCAATGTTGGTTCCGATGCTTGTGGACTCAATGATGTTGATTGTGTGCTGAGCCAATGGGTAGAATGGACACCATGTCGTTTACCAAAAGGAGAAGGATGTGGTCAAGGACAAAGTAAACGTAGTAGATTTATTGAAACTGTTGCACGAGATCATGGAATACCATGTGAAGGATCTTTAGAACAATTAAAAGGATGTTCATTAGAATGTCCAAAACCACAAGATTGTTTATGGGAAGAATGGTCTCAATGGGGTAAATGTTCAGAGGAATGTGAAGGTGGACAACAAAGTAGACATCGTGATGTTGGACAAGAAGCAAAATTTGGTGGAAAAGAATGTGTAAGTGCGGCAAGTGTAGAATTACGTCCTTGTAATGAACAAGCATGTCCTGGAAAATTTCGTTGTCGATGGGCTGAATGGTCGCAATGGGAAGAAAGTATTACCGATTCCAAAACACAATCCTCTTGTGGTATCAAACCAATGCAACGAGCCCGTGATAAAGAAGTCGTTCCAAAAAATGCAAAACCAACGGAAGAATTTCAAAATTTATTAACTGCTTGTCAAGGAACTCAAACTGATTTAGCTTATGTTAATTTTGGTGCATGTCCAATGGGATGTGAAGCAATCGATTGTGATTTTGCTCAATGGAGCGAATGGTCTGCCTGTTCATGTGAAAAACAAACTCAAGATAGAAGACGTGGTGTGGAAACATATGCAGTATGTGGAGGAAAATTATGTAATGGTGATGCAATCGTTTCACGTCCGTGTTCACCGCTCTGTAAAAATTTGGGAACCATTGCAGAATGTGGCTACTCCGAATGGACACCGTGGTCTGGATGTCCAGTGACATGTGGTGGTGGTCATCAGCAACGATATCGAAGTGTATTGGTACATTCATCGGGTGGTGGAGCACCATGTGATAAGGTGGAAGAAGATAGAAATTGTGAAACATTACATTGTCCAGCACCACGTGATTGTGAATATTCTCCTTTTGAAGAATGGAGTACATGTACTGTTTCCTGTGGTGGAGGTCAACAAGCACGAGTACGACAAGTAGTATTAGCAGCACAAAATGGTGGAAAACCATGTGAAGCATTAACATTACGTGAAGTTCGAGGATGTAATGAAGATAAATGTAAAGTACCATCGTCTGATTGTGTTTTGAGTGAATGGTCCAACTGGGATATCTGTAATTTAAAATGTGGTGGTGGATTACAACAACGAAAACGTACTATTGTTCAAACTATGCTTGGAGAGGGAAAACCATGTGGTTTTGATATTCATAAAGGAGACAAATCAGATGATTCTACTGATTCTGGATTATTACAAGAATTTCGTGGTTGCAATGAACGAAGTTGTGATCCATCCACCGATTGTACCTTTGCATCGTGGAATGATTGGGGATCATGTTCCGCGGAGTGTAATGGACATCATTTACGATCTCGTTCAGTTGCAGTGGAAGAACAAAATGGAGGTGCTTTGTGTAATGGTCCTTTAACACAAATTTATTCGTGTCATGTTGGTGCAGCGTCGTGCTCTGAAAAGATTCAAGATTGTCTATTGAGTAAATGGTCGGTATGGAAGCCATGTTCCGTATCCTGTGGATCTGGTCAACAAAATAGATCGCGAAGTATTTTGCAAGAACCTTTAGGTCAAGGAAAAGAATGTCCGAATGAAAATTTATCGGAAACACGACCATGTAATAATGAACCTTGTACAAAGATGGTAAACTGTGAATGGGGTCAATGGGGTCTTTGGGATAAATGTACTCGACCGTGTGGTGGTGGACAAAAAACACGTCATCGTTCAATAAGTGTAGAGCCCCATAATGGTGGAGAGCCGTGTTCTGCAAATAGTATAGTTGAAGTTGATCCTTGTGGTGAAGAACCATGTAAACAAATATATCCCAAATGTGGTTGGTCAACATGGGCTGAGTGGACAGTATTTGGTGGCGTTATTCCATCCTGCGGAATGGGACAATATGAACGAACGCGTCATCGTCTGATTCTCAATCAAGATGAAATTGATCAGGCAACACCATCAAAAGAATTAAATGATTTAGTAGGTGCATGTGGAGGGGAGCAAAAAGAAGTAAAAACAGAAGAATTAGGAGTTTGTAAAACATGTACTCCAGTCGATTGTTCTTATAATTCATGGAGTGAATGGGGTGCATGTGGATGTGATGCTATACAAAAAAGACAACGAGTCGTATTTCAATATCCATCGTGTCAAGGAACATTATGTAATGAAACATTAGAAGAAATTCGACCATGTGAACCAAAATGTTGGAAAATGTCCGATATTGATTGTGAATATTCCAATTGGACCGAATGGGCTGCATGTTCTGCAACATGTGGTTCTGGAACAATGTATCGATTACGTACGGTGACGACGCATAGTGAGGGAGATGGGATTGCATGTTCAGTTGAAGATGGTAAAGATTTAGCACGCGAAGAACAGAAGTGTCCCTTTATAGAAGCATGCCCACAAGCTGTTGACTGTGTTTACTCTGATTGGCAATCCTGGAGTAGTTGTAGTAATACATGTGGTGGTGGTACACGAACACGCGCGCGATTAATTTCTACCGCACCGGAACATGGTGGCGTCGATTGCAAAAGTGGTAACATGAGAGAAATCGAATCGTGCAATAAAGAAAGTTGTGATCCTTTGGTGAATCGTGATTGTGTTCTCAGTAAATGGAGTAATTTTGGAACATGTACTGCAAAATGTGGTGGTGGATATAAATTACGAACACGTGCTATCGATGTAACATCCCGAGGAGATGGACGCCAATGTGAAGGCAAACTGCAAGATTGGGAACCGTGTAACAGTGATCCGTGTGGAGATAATGTGAACTGTTCTTTTGGCAAGTGGGAACTATGGTCTGCCTGTTCTCAACCCTGTAATGGACATAAATCACGACGACGTATTGTAGGACAACAAGCGCAAGGAGATGGTAAACAATGTGTAGGATCACTGGAAGAAGTTGAACCGTGTGAAGTAAACAGTGCCGCGTGTGGAGGAGGATCACCACGAGATGCTGTTGTCGGATCATGGTCAATTTGGTCCGATTGCAGTAAAAGTTGCGATGGTGGACAGATGTCACGTGTACGAAAAATAGAGAAAGAAGCAATGCATGGTGGAAAAGCTGCGGTTGTCTCGCTTTCTGAAGTTGATGCGTGTAACGCACAACCATGTACTAGGGTAGTGGATTGTACCTGGGGACCTTGGGACTTATGGTCCTCATGTTCACACACCTGTGGAGGTGGTCAAAAAGAACGAAATCGTAGTTTAGCCCTCCATGCGTCCCCCAATGGAAAACCGTGTGAAGCTAAAGCAAGTCACGAAGTGACAGTCTGTGCTCTAGATCTATGTCCGAATGATAAAGGTTGTGTCATGGATGACTGGGGTGGATGGGCAGCATGTTCAACAAGTTGCGATGGTCAAACGACCCGAGAACGTCGATGGAGTGGTGACACGTCGATGTGTAACAGTTTTAAAAGTATTGTTGCCACGCAACCTTGTAATGTTGGTGCATGTGCATCTACCTGTATTGATGATGTGTGGGGTCCATGGGGAGTATATAGTGAATGTTCATGTCTTGGATTGCAACAACGATCTCGTGATCTTACTACGCAAGGTAATGCATGTGGAAAACGTGTTTTTGGTCCAACAGTAGAAAATAAATCATGTCATCCACAATGTCATGAAAATGTTGATTGTGTCATGGGTGCATGGGGTAATTGGGCAACATGCACACGATCATGTGATGGTGGTCAAACATTTCGTTCTCGTGTTATAGAAAAAGAACCACTTGGTCTTGGAAAATTATGTAATGGACCTTTACTTGAATCATTAGCTTGTAATATTGAATCCTGTGGTAATCCTGTTGATTGTATAATGGGTCCTTTTGAAGAATGGACGGAATGTTCTCGACCATGTGGTGGTGGAGAACAACTGCGTGCACGAAAAATGACAAAAGCTGCACGAAATGGTGGACAATCATGTGAAAAAAAATTCGACTCATCAGAAGTTCTTTCCTGTAATCCACAACCGTGTCCAAAAGGAGCAAAACCAGCAGATTGTGTATTTACGAATTGGAGCGAATGGTCACTTTGTTCAGCTAGTTGTGCTGGGGGATTCAAATCACGATCACGATTTGTACAATCGCAACCAATGGAAGGAGGAAAGCCATGTGTTGGAAAATTAGATGATTATGATAGTTGTAATGATATCTCATGTAATCCAAATACTGTCAATGGTGCATTTTCACAATGGTCTGCATGGGGTATATGTAGTTGTAAATGTCATGGAACCCGAGGACGAGAACGTACTATTCAAGTATATAATTCTGAAGGTGGTAAACCAGTTACTGGTGGTTTAAAAGAAGTTGGACCATGTGGTGAAGATTGTAGTGATGGTACTCCTGATGTTGATTGTAAATTATCAGAATGGGGACCATGGGGTGAATGTTCTCGTACATGTGATAATGGACACCGATTTCGTGAAAGAGATATTACTCGTATGAATTCTGGTAATGGAAAAGGATGTGGTGGTGATTTAAAGGAAGTTTCAGAATGTGCAACCAATTCGTGTCATGCTGCTATTGATTGTAAATTTGGAGATTGGAGTGAATGTAGTTCATGTAGTATGTCATGTGGTGGTGGAGAGAGTAGTAGACATCGTGTTATTGAACAAGAACCACATCTTGGTGGAAAATCATGTGATTCTAGTGATTTAATTGCAGTACAAGCATGTAATACACAAGATTGTTTCCAACATCAATATTGTACCTGGTCACCATGGCTTTCTTGGACAACATGTACGGCAAGTTGTGGTGCAGGAATCATCAAACGAAGTAGAGAAATGGGCGCTACCAGTAATAAACCACCAGTGATGTTAAACGAACTCAATATGCCAGTAATTCCGACAATGCAAGAAACAGCAACAGAAAGATTTTTTGCAGTTTTTGGAATGTTCTCTATGGTGCTCCTTTCCCTTACGGCACTTTACAAGACATCACGATCTGTAGGACGTCAACGAGCAACAACGGAATGTTATGATCAAGTAGAAATGGGAACTAGCTTATTAACCTCTGATCAATCACACGATGCTCCAACAGTACGAGATGACACCACAGAATAGAAAAAGAATTATTTCGTGTGAATACTCATCGTATGTTCAACAACATGTGAGATATACTGTTCGATAGATGTGTTTGTTGAATAGGCCAGGTATGGGATTACGAGTCACGTAGTCTGCAATCAGGTATATGGTCATTGTACAAAATACCGTGAATTTCAGACCGCGTGGATCCTGAACCCAAACCTGATATAATTTAGAAAATTTACACATCCATTTTTGTGATGTGTGTAACATAATTCGTGTGGCATTTTATGATAACGAATGAAATAAATCAAGAATCAGTGTACAGGGGTTTATTTCAGCCATTACTGTTGAAATGAATCTTCACTTCGTATGATGAATCTGTATCGGACAGCTTAGTATTTGAGATAAGCCGTCCACTTCATTAACTTCCTAATTGAAATGACCTTCTATGAGGATAATGATATCTGTAAATTGTTGTGCTGACATCCGTACACAATATTTTTTTTTTTCAATTACAGTTTCATTGGCCTTTTACCAATTAAATCACAAATAGTCCAGGGGCCCGTTTGTAGGGTTACTTCCAGTACCCATTAAAAAGGATAATGGCACCTCATAAATTATTTACTCGTTAGGTAACAAACCTGAAACCAAAAACTTTAATTTTTTCTTTAAATAATTTTTTTTTTACCCGAACAATATAAAACTCGAACCGACGATATTCCTAAGGACTTGTTCAACTGTAATTAAGTTTTTAAGAGTCTCGAGGAAAAAAAAAAATCATTTATGCATCACATCATGAAACCCTCTGAAAAAAAATAGTGTTCACAGGAAAAATAGTTTGTCCACAAGATGGTAATTGATGTTTCTAAAAAAGAATGGTAATTTTTGATACCTATTTTTTGTGGGTACACACGATTACCGTCCTTGTGCAGAACATCCTTAGATGTCACATAACTTCTCTTTGATCTTTTTTGTCACGACGATTCCAGGAATTACTAGATTCCTCTCAAATTGAGTCATTTTTTTTGTGCAGATTAATATTTTGACATTGATCACAGAAAAAGCTTTCAAGACGGGACCAGGTTCTTCCAGGAATGATCTTTATATTTTTTTAAAAAGTGAGGCGTTTCATTTTTTTTTTTTGACTGTCATCTACCTTCAAAGAGATCATTATTTCTTGACACTGTATCTATTACTATCCATATACTCCGGGGTCGTTTTTCAAGGACTCAAATTATTATTTTTTATCTACATGACTGAAATTTACATGGTTCACAATTACATATTTGATATAATTTTCAAAACAATGCCTCTTTAAATACGTGATGAAGATTCACAGTCTTCAATCATTATTTTGTGATGAAATACTTGTCTGCTCCGCAATAATTAGCAGAGGGCTACATCACGATTTTGGCTGTAATTTATAGCTCAAACTATAATTGACCCCCCTCCCTTTCCTGATTATTGTGCAGAATCAGGTAGGGTGAACTGCCGTAGGAATAATGATGACACCAGTAGTATTCTCCTCGCCATTATTGGAACAGCTGTTATTCCTACGGCACGTCACCCTACAGTTTGACGAAGGTAGTTTCTTGCCGTGCAAGTTTTTTTCTCACCAGCCCTATTCTCCGACTCGCAAAAGCTATTCGATCGAATCTAAAGGGCGTCCCTGTTCACAAATTATTTCTTGAGAGGGATTCCAAGAATCAAATAAGTGAGATTCCCTCGGATTCGATTTCATATTCTACAAGAGTGGGGGTGTACCAAACTATCCTTGTGCCTCGGACACCTGAAACACTGTTAGCGTGAGCCTCACTTTTTTTTTCTTCACAAACTGTGTTCCAGTCGATAATATAAGGTTCATTCATGTTTTTTTTTACAAAATGGACCAAGGTTTGGATATTATCTTCTCCGTAATAACTAGGAGGGGTCAATCATATATGAATACTCAAAAATTATTACAATAGTATATTATTGTAGTTTTAATCTATTTATAAAATTTGTTATTGTGAACGATGGAGACACAAACGTACCTATCGTAAAATACATTTCTGACTGAAAAAAAAAAGATATTACATTTTTGTTACGGTTTACAATTTTAATCTTGATAATTGTATTTTGAACCGGTGGGGAAAGATGTTCCTGATAAAATGTCTACTGTAATCGCCGTTGCGAACAAAAATATATATTACGATTGGTTGGGCTTGAACAAGCGTCATCTCTAAGAAAGTACGACGATGACAATTTATCTAAGTCGTGAGTTAACATGTAACCGTTTCGTTACCCTTCATTACCGGTCCCGACTGCAGGGTGAACTACAGTTCTCCATGTTTTTTACAACTTTGACTTTTTCTAAAAAAAATGAAAATGTGTTTTCATTTTTTTTAATTCCGGAAGATAAAACAATTTTGAGAGGTACTCCAAAATTTTTTATATTTATCTTTCATACAAATTATTGTTATTATTATTTTTTAAGTTTTCCTTTATCACCCGTTTGATTGACAAGACGAATGTACAAGGCATCGAGAAAAACTAAAGCAGCGCAGGTATCAATCGTCGTTGGAACAATTCATGTCTGCTCAGAAGTGTTTTACTTTTTAGCGACTTATATTCGTCCGGTTCAATCGACCATAATAAAAAAATTATTCATTATGATAGTTAACAAATATCAATTTTAGCATTTTTTTTTTGAAGATTTCACACTCTGACAACTTAAAATAGATTGACTCGCGGTCGTACTACATTTCCTTAGTGAAAAAAAATGGCAACGAGTCTGTCAAGGATTTTTACTGTATACAAACGTCGTTCAATTGAACCACAAATATCAGTTGATCTATGAGAGGATTGCAAACTAGTCTTGTAATTAAGGTTGTATTGTATTACATTTCCCTAGTGAAAAAAGAATAGCAACCGTGGAGTCTCAAAGATTTTTACTGTATAAAAAAGTCGTTCAAGTGAACCACACGTATCAGTTGATCTTTACGAGGAGTGCACTGGTCATGTCATTAAGGTCACACTCGGGTTGGGAGGGTTTTGTCTCATTGGAATTGTGCCCAAAAATCAAACGGGCCTAGGCGTCGGTTTGTAAACTCGATAACGAGGGTTAATCTTATAAAAATAAAGATGATACCACGTGTAATATAAAGTAATCCAACACGATTGAACAGTACACAGGAGTTCAGTGGTTGTACATACCAGTGATTGAAACCAGCTTTAATTGCTGGGACAAAAAAATACAAGACTCCTGGAAGACATCTAGAACAGTAGTATCTGATATGCTAATGAACTACAGGACAGATGCTCAAATTTGAATTTTTACTCGACCCGACCATCTTTTCTGGGAGCTGACCACGGCGTGTAAGTTGGTGTATATTTGAACTGTCAGAGGATCTAGAAATATGTGTGTTGTGTTAGCTTTTTTCTTCTGTGAGGAATATATTTAACGACGGTGTTTGTATATATAATTTTTTTTATCTTTTTCAAACGTATTAATGAAAATGTGTATATTGTATCTATTTTATTTTTATTATTATTTTTTTTGAGAACTCAGTATCTGACGCATACTGTGGATTTTCTCAAAATTTCATTTCAATCGATTTAATTTCACGTACAAAAAAAAGGATTCTAATAAATCAAAAAAAATAAAAAGATAGCCATCTAGAAATACACACGCACAGGATTTTTTCTAAAATAGAGTCTCGTTTTTTTTTTCTGTTCAAATCTATATGACCATCTACATTTTTTTTTTATGGTTTCTGTAAGAGAACTAAAAAAAGAATAACTGATTGATGGACTCCAGTGTAAAGTGTGTTCAGTGCTCAATTACGAAGAATTGTGTTTGATTGGGCAATGAAGTTTGTGTACTCCTTGAGTCACCACATAAGTACTGGTCCCTGACGACCCCAGGAAACGGTGTTTGAATTGTGTGGAAAAACAGAAGGCATCGGTGCTTACGTGGTAACATGGAAGTTCTGTCAGTATGGTCACACAGAAGTCTGTGATTTTACTGGCATCATGACAATGAAACAAAATGATGGGCCCTCGGCTCCATTGTAGCTTTACTTGCAGTACATCATTGGAGTCATGCCAATGCTTCGATACCAAAAAGTGTGACACAATTCGACATCCGACAAATCTGATAATTAAGGTACTAATAAGATAAATCAGAATGTACTCTCAAACAAAATCTTATATCGTCATTTGTAGTCAATTACATGACGATATCCAAAAAATAAAGGTAATAGCCAAAGGTTATCAAACTTTTAGAAAAAGTGGACAGTGGGATTGAGAGCTTTCTGATTTCTTGAAAAAATAAGGCTTCTTTTTTCTTTTTTTCCTTCAAAGTTGTATATCTCTAATAAAAAAACATTTTCTCTATCATATATTTTTTTTGTAACAACACATTGTGAAATTATTTAGCA
>Ga0307394_10000006_pt1 | contig 12287 bp, 4 predicted proteins | sample SouOceMePS1035R2_FD_203235 | JGI IMG/M metagenome (GOLD analysis project Ga0307394, IMG submission 203235) | Metatranscriptome of marine eukaryotic phytoplankton communities from Antarctic Ocean - PS103-5.R2 (Eukaryote Community Metatranscriptome) | ecosystem: Environmental > Aquatic > Marine >...
CTTTGAAGTTTATTAAATTCTTTTATTTAATAAATTGTATTGAAGATTTGTTATTAAAATTGTTGGGTGGAAACCGGAGTGCCCGGAGGAAAACCACCCGGAAGTTCTGGCCAACACATGTGGTCCGCTGCTAGACTGACCAGAGCTTCCGTTGTTTCCTTTAAGGATTTCAGCATAGATATTAGTGCAGGCCAGTAGTGAGATGACCAGGCACTTTGTGATCTTGATCTACCAGTCTTCAGTGCATAACTCCTGGTGAAGAAATGTTCGCAGTCCTCAGACTAGGGACGCGTCTTCACCAGAAGATGAAGAGAAGGGCCCTGTACAGGAGCTCACCAACTCTTCGGAGATCTTCTTTCTTCTGCAACCAGGTCTTCTTTGGTAACATTCCTTCTTCTTCAACCAGTCTTCTTTCTTCAGTCGACGTCACGACCAGGATTACTAGAAAAGTGACGGCTGGCGCTATTGGAAATACTCGGGTACCGAGCATATCCTCACCATGCCCGTCACAAGGACATACAGAGGGAGAGAGGGCCCTAAACAGGAGCTCACCCCCCTCCCCTGGGACACAACCAATATTAGTGCATGCAATGAAGTGCCGCAATGATCTGGGCCCGAAGCAGGAGCTCGCCAGACTCAATGCAATCCTCTTGCGATCTTCTGCAACCAGGTCTTCTTTGATTACGATCCTTCTTCTTCAACCAGTCTTCTTTCTTCGGTCGGCGTCACGACCAAGGCCCTAACAAAAACCCCAATACGAAGTCGGAAACCCCCAGTATGTGTGTGAGAAATCATGTTGTGGAATTATCAGTGGCTACATTGAGCAACTCTCCAAAACTGCCTCTTGGCTTGCTAGGAACTAAATGGAAATGTAAAGGAAAAGGACATTTATGGAATCTGTTGGAATGGAAATCCTTGCAACAAAGTTGAAATAGCATCATTGTGAACAGTGAGTGTAAGAGGGTCCAGAACAGGATCACTCCTTCTCTTATATCATCTACCATGAACTCAGTATTTGTACGGAGGGCCAAATCGAGGAGCTCTCCCTCTCTTTGAATACCCAATTATTCTTGATCTAATTCTCCGAGATTAGAAATCCAGTGAATGTATTATGAAGGGAAATGTGTTACTTGATTACCGGATACCCTGACACTTTTTCTAGAACATTCTCCCCAATTTATCATCTTGATATTTCACCCCAAACTGCTAACAATAAACTGGCCCTGATTACAAGCAATTACTTGCATCCATTGAGGTATGCTGGTTATATTTCCTAGATTTTCCTCCTCACAACCATGAGGGGAAATTACCCATATCTTGACTCGTACTATTAGCATGATAGCATTTTCACTCTAGGTATCCTCTGTGGATGATTGAAATTTAAACTTGATTGAACTCCTGGTAAGCCCTATTTTTCACACAAGAGAAGATTGACAGCATTTGCATCTATATTCTCTTGGGTTTACTTGCATAAGATATTGCTTCTATTAGCAATTCATCATGAGAAAAATATTCTGATTGAACCTTGAATAGGTAAATTCTCATCTAAAATCTGCATGATCAGCTGCAGAATCTCAAACAGAAGCTGTAGCGGGAGGGAGAAAAAAATGGCCTGCATTAGACTGGCTTTTGCCATTGATAGGAACAGTCCTCATCGTCATATGTGGTGAAGTTGGCATCTCTCATATGTAGATATACTCATTACTTGTTAAAATTGCATCATATCTAGGCTCGGGCACAATGCCAGGCAGGATCACACGTGACCAGTAGCGCTAGTAATACATAAGAGGCACAAACATATTTAGGTAAATTACAACACAAGCAGTTTCAAAATATGGGCGTATCAATTATATAGAACACATTTCATGAGTAAATTCACCGACATTTCACATTCTATGGCTTAATATACATTCATATACAATTATTTAAAGGCATACATTTTTTGTAATTTTGCATTATGACTTTCTATACATTTATATGACTATAGTAATTATTTAATCAATTTTAAATGCTTTTAATTTTTTTATAATATTGCATTAAGACTTTCTATACATCTATGACAATAATTATTCAATCAATTTTAAATGCATATTTTTTTTATAATGTTGCATTGGTAGACATTAATAAATACAACTGCTTATAGTTGAATATAATAAGGGTATAAAACATGACCTGCTGAAACTATAAAGTTTCTCTCTTATTTGATGTCCTTCCAAACTGATCAGATCATCACAACTCAAACTGAAACACTGATAGAAGGCCCACCCATATTACGGGATCATCACTTGGGCCAATAGAACTCATATTACATATTAAAACACTTACTGATGCCCCGGCCCATATGGAGCTCACAGGACGGGTTGCTGGCTAATCTGCACCATATAGATCACTTGCTTTAACTGCAAATAAACAAACAATTTCCCCTTCCCCCCAAATAAACAATGATTATATCATCACTTACACTGCTTTCACAAACTGGCTGGATAATAGCCTCCTAACTCTGAACTACAATGAGCCTGAAACACAGTTAACACCCCTTCCCTTTATATCTTGCTGGCACTTACTTGACTGGGACCAAAAACTCATCACATGAACAACACACAAGATGGCTACACCGGAGAGAACTCCTTCTGTAAGTAGCTAATTCCCCAAACTTTTAACTTTATCTGGCACCCAAGAGGTTAGAAACTTGAAAACTGGAACTAGAAGTTGATGACAATGAACATGTCGAGACTGGTGTGCGGGCCCATATGGAGCTCCCCGCACCCTGTAATAACTGTTATATGTTTGAGAAGTAGCTGCTACCTCAACAAACGGTCAGTCATGTAGAGACACAGTGTCAAGGGTTGATGGGGGATACTGGAGTGCTGATGAAACGCCGCTACTGCTTAATACTTTTCCGTTTGAGTTGGGTCTCGGATTATCTGCAAGTCCCCTGGGAGTTGGTAGCATAAACCGGGACTGAGAAGTATGAACACCAGATTATGCTGGAAAGTAGAGATGATCAGACTAGAACACTCTCATCTTCAGTGGTGGCTATAAAAATAGAAGGGTTGCGGGAACAAAGCTATCTGTTGCCTGTTAATAATTCTCTAACAACTGACTGTGACTGCTGCAGTACTGCAATATCAGACAGATTCAGTGCTGGATCAAAGGATGGGTTGAGATCATCAAATCCATGATTGCCTGAGAGCAATTGCATGAGAATGGTGCCTTCAGTTGGTGGAGTAGAGATTCTAGAAATAACAGATCCAGCAAGTTATGACTCAGAGTACCTCGCTCCCTGTAGGTGCAAGTTGATCCTATAAATCTCCTCTGGTCCGATTGATCAAATGTCTCCTTTGATGTCTCATCTTATCCAACAAATCAGCAGTGACTAGCATGGGCCCATATGGAGCTCACCATGCTTCTAGAAATATAAAGATCCACCAGGTATTAGACTAGGTACCTCTCAAATATCATGGGCCCATATGGAGCTCTCCATGCTGACTTCCAGAACACCTATTGGCTCCTGTCTCCTCCTCCAGGACACCAGGGCCAGGTATGACGAGCATGGGCCCATATGGAGCTCACCATGCTTCTAGAAATACACAAGTCCACTGGTTATAGACATGTGATACCTCTATTAAGAGTGTGTTAGGCTAGTAGTTGTCTCATCTAGATATTCGCCAGGTTCATTGGATACGGCGGTCAGTAATGAGCATGGGCCCATATGGAGCTCTCCATGCTTCTGGAAATATAAAGATTGTCCTTGTACATGACATCCATACCTCTCATTTGACCAGGTGGGTCTCTCTTTAACATCCAGAACTCATGTTTCCTCATTCAGGACAGAGGGGACCAGAATTATGCCACATGGGCCCATATGGAGCTCACCATGCTTCTGTAAAAAGGTTAAATTGCCTTGCAAAGTCATTTGATACCCGTGATAACTAGTATGGTCCTACTGTATTGCACCATTTCACACCAGAGCTCCACTTCACTCTCATCCTCAGATTAGATCTGCTTAAAATAATTTGTGTGGTCCTATATGAGGTTCTCTATTTCTCTGGAAATATTGAAGTCCTCCAAAAAAGATTACAGGGGTACCTCTCATCTAGAGCTAGCAGCATGCCTCCATGTCTCTCATCTTACACAGACTGTCTCTTGATTAGCATGGGCCCATATGGAGCTCACCATACTTCTGTAAATATGTTAGTCTACCCATACAATGACACGCAATACCTTGTGGCAACCTTCATGGGCCCATATGGAGCTCACCATGATCATCAGAACTAGAAAATTGGTTTGGATCCATCTCCAACAAAGGTGATTTTTACAGTTACTAACATGGGCCCATATGGAGCTCACCATGATTCTGGAAATATGTTAATCTACCCATTTAATGACACTCAGTACCTCTCATGGGCCCATATGGAGCTCTCCATGACTCCCAAGAAACCAACCAGTAGGATATTCTCCTCCTCTCACTTATCCATCAGGTGCAGTGATTGCCATGGGCCCATATGGAGCTCACCATGGCTCTAGAAATATGATAAATCCACCAATTAGGACTAGGTCTACCTCAGATGAATATACTGTTATCAAATTATGAAGCTAGGGATGACTCATCAATTCTTACTGGCCATGGACAGTGTTTAGCATGGGCCCATGTGGAGCTCACCATGCTTCTGTAAAAAGGTTAAGATCTGGCAATAAATTCTACCTCAATTTCAGTCTATTGATTTCCTCTTAGAAGAATTGGATGGTGATCAACAAGTTAATGTTGCAGATCCAATGTTTGGAGCATATACTCGTACTGACAGGGGCCCATATGGAGCTCACCCTGTCTCTGTAAACATATTAAGGCAGACTAAACTGTACCTTTTTGTGTGACTTTTGTCTTAGACCTTCAATCCTCTGTGAAAACTTGATACAATAGATATGGAGGCATGTTTCTATAAAAAACATTCTGGTGACTAATTTGACTCAAGATACCTCTGATATGAAGAAACAGTTTATAAATGTTTAGAGTTGTGGGATTCCTTCCAAGAACTTGATGCAAGTGATGTTTGAACTGACATGGGCCCATGTGGAGCTCACCATGACTCTGGAATAAGGTTATGTTCCTATAGGATGTAGAATACCTTCTAACATTGAGTTGTACTGTGGACGGGTGGTTGTTACTCCTTGATACTGAAACAAAACACGGACTGGTGACAGTTTTATTATTGAACCTCAATAGGGCCTCATTGTGTTGGGACGTCTTGACATCATGATGTTGATATTGCAAAACAATTGTTCTTCTCATCAATCAGTTCTTACTGAAACAATACTCAAAGGTAGGCTATATTAAACCCACCATCAACCTGACCCATAATTTAGTGGCTGAGGACTGCCAATTGAAACATGGCCCATATGGAGCTCATCATGCTTCTGTAAAAGTTGTCATATATGTCTAATGTCTGTACCTTGACCAATTTCTATGAATTTACAACAAGAACCTTTGAAGTTTACTCCAGAAAATCTCAATTCTCATATCTGTAAATTTGGCTGAAATTTCTTAGTTATTTAAATTCTCACGGTGTCAGCAAGTATCCAGAATTGTCTTCATTAAGAGGTTGAGTGAGGAAAGCTGTGATGCAGATATTGGGCCTGAATTAAGGTTGCCGAAAAACATAAAACTTGTACTGATACAACTAGATTAATATCTTGCATTTCGAGACTATAAACAAACAAAAGCTTACATTGACAATTTTTATTACCAATTTCTTCTTTTGAGTCTGGACAGGTTGAATGATGCTCTAAATTTGCTGAATTATTTATATCTTGTTTGGGAACATTTCTGGTTGCATTGGGCCTAAAAAACATTCATTTTCCACAACAGGGTTTGGATACCTCTAATAATACACTATGGGAATGATGAGAACACCAGGAGCAGGGTCAAGTCAGCTGATCACAGCTCAACAAATACTTTTATCTATCTAAATATGATTGTGGGCCCATGTGGAGCTCGCCACATCTGAAATATTTTCCCGCCCTCTCATTGGGGACTTTGATTTATCTAAATTATTTTTCTCATCTAACATAGTTGTTCTATCTAAAAATGGTTAAGAATTGAATTAATGATAAATATCCTGGGTTTTCTCACAGGTTGGGTTCTATCCATCTTATCCATATATTGGCCTGGGTATCTTTGGCTTTGATTTCTATCTAAAATATATAAGTAATATTTGGTCATTTTCAGACCTTAGTTAAACACAACATTTTTGCACTAGATGGCATCACTGAATAAAAACTATTTTCAAAAACATTCAATGTATACCTTGGTTTATAGCAGAACATTGTGCTGCATTTTGTTAAATTTAAGTCCTGATTCAATATTATGATTTTCTTTAATATTTTCTACATTTAACTTTTAAATGGCTTTGTTTGCCTTCATTTTCAAACTGATATTAGATTTTAACACTTTAGGTTGGCTACATTTAGATATTGACAAAATGTTGCAAAATTTATAATAACTAATAATTTACCAGGTACTGTATAGATTTATATCTTGAGGTTTTGACCAGCAGGGGGTAAAGCTTTAATACTTTTTACTTGCAATACAACCATATCATTCCAACAAGCAGTTCCATATACTGGGTGAAATATGTAAATTATTTTATATCTTGGCTAAAAGGTTAAATTTTCCTCCTTCGGACTTCTTTGTAAAATTTTATATCTTCAGCGTAGTTGCTTTAAATTGACACAAATTTCATTCTGTCACTTAAAATGTTGTTTGTATGGTTTTCTCCTTAAATTATATTAATATTTTGTTTGTTTTAGGGCATTAGAATACAGGCAAAATTATGTTGATAAAGTTTGTAGAAAAGTTACTATATCTATTTTAATGTTTAAGATGTTTGATAAATTTAACATTTATGTTATAGACATAAGCATAGAGTAATAGGAGAGAATTTACTAACCTCTAATTATATTAAAAGTAAAGGCTCTTTCTGAGCAGCTTTCTATCTTGATGTTGTTACAAATATTATATATTAGACAATTAGTTTATCTGTCTTACAAAATAATCTACAAACCTGAACCCGCCAAATCTAAATTAATTGTTTACAGAAAAAAACCAAAGGATGGGTTTGGTGTCTAAAAAGTGTGAAAAGTTACCTCCTTAAACCAAGGGACTTAAAAGTCAATTTGCTCGTGAAGTTAAACCTCATGTCTAGACTTTGATAAATTGTGTCGCTTGTACCTTGCCTTGTACCTTGGAGAAGTTGTTTGATTGTCAATGAGTTACCAATAAATTGAAGTCAGGTCTCAGAAATAAGATTTGTAACTTGGTGCTTGACTATCTCCATTGATTTCTGCATAGTGATTTATAACTTGATACAGCTAAATGATCAGCTCCTTCTTGAGATTTACTACAAGAAAAACACAAATTGATTTGAATTGACACACTGACCTTTTGAAGTTTTATTTTCGACAATTTGTTGGAATTTGAATGTTTCCTATCTATAATACAATCTTCAGTTTACATTTCCACTGTTGTAAGTTGTAACTCAGGAATCATGGTAAGTCTGGCCCTGACCCACTGAAATCAATTTGAGAAAACATTTCGTGAACAAAAATACATGAAATAATAACTGTTTTAAATCCACACGTGAAATGCAAGACTTGACGGTTTCTACTGTTGTAAATAATGGGAGTATGTGCAGGATTGACCCACAACATATTATTAATTGGCTGACTTATGAGACACAACTAAACACGACCTAACCCATTGGGCAGTTGCACAATACTAGGGAGAAATGAAAATAAATTATTGCGTAAAAATCACCAGACTTGAAAATCTTACTCACTATATTGAACATTGATTGAAATTTAGAGCCCAACTATTTTGGAGACAAAGCGACCATGCTGATCTAAAGTTAAGAAGGAAATGTTATGTGAGAAGATTTAGTCTTGTATTACAGGAGCATGATTAGAGTTTAAATGTTTATACAATTAATTTGCATTTGCCCAATTATTATGAAGTTAACAAGTGTTTATTTATCTATTAAATCACATAAATTGATGTATAATTTGATAAGTTTAATTTAGTAAAAGCTAAAAATTAGGCTTCTATATTTATGTAGCTTTGATAGGCCTAGAAAGTCAAAAGTGAACTGTGCTTAAATATGACATATGTACTTCAATCTATGTGCAATATATATATAATCAGGGAGACACAAGCAACTTTAGGTTTCCATTCCATTGCATAAATATTGCTGACATCAAACGGTGACATTAAAAATTGCTGCAATCTGCAATGGAAGCAATCCACTCAAGTTAAATAAAGTATAATATATAACATATTATATGTAGATATAGTAGTAGTGGTAGTAATATAGCAATATTTGGGCACAATCAGATTTCTATCTTGTTATAAATATAATATATAATAAATATCCACCACAACATTAACATAGAAAAGAGGGAAAAAACTTCAAAAAACAAATTTAAAACCTTTAATAATAACAAATCCTGTAGAGCCACGCTGATTTATATCTTGATTTGGTTATCTCTGGACGTGGCAAACCTACAGTCTACGTTATATAATAATAATTGTCAAACCAATCGATATATCAGAAAACCAAGTATAAACTTCGGTCAATTTTTACTCTGACCTTTGGATCTCAAAACTATGTAGTATTAAAACATTAACTTTACTTGCATGGATATTAAGATGTGCTTGATTTTTATCTTGATCGTTGGGGCATTGGCGAGGTCTTACAAGGGACAATCTTGGATGGATTGACCTTTTGCAAAAGTCTCGACCAACGCATCTAAACCATGCAAACTCATTACAAATTACAGACATTTAAAACTATTTACAAAATTTCTGAAAGATTTTTAGCTTGATTTCCGACAATTCATTCAAAAATTTACTATGAAATGTGCAGCTGATTTTAAAACATTTTTATACCAAAAAAAAACAAATCTTATATTTGGCTATTTATAATCAGCCTTTGGGAGTTAATTAAGTAGTTTAAAGTGAATTTAAAGACTAAGGACAAAAAGACTTAGAATGCCGAAGAGTAATAACAGATTTCTATCTTGCAAACAATAAGTTGAAAAGAAAGCAGTTTTAAAGGTGTTTTATACTGATACAGATGCAGCGGTCATGGGTGAGTTAACTTGTACAGCAAAACCCTCAAGTCTTGTTTAATTGGATCATTCGAGACAGGAAAAAGGTTCCACAGTGAAAGAAATAGAGAAGTTTTTATAATACGTGTGGAAATGTGTCAAAGACACAGAAGGATCCGCACAAGGGATCATATTTATATATATATATCTAAATTCTACAATTTGGCACAGAATATTATTTAGAACACAAGTTACATTAGGCGGCAACTGTCCTGATTATGTTTGGGCACAGTCTAGACTAGGGTTGTTTGACTGGGTGAATAACATATGACATTAAATTGTTGTGAGGTATAAGTCACTTGCAAACTTGACTAAAAGTTGAGTTGTTGGTTTTTTGTTTAAAAAGCAATCAAAACAGCTCTAGCGGCAGCCAGGAGTCCCCTTACACCCTTTGATACATGCATTATTACTTGCAAATATTACATTGAGTATTTGAAATATTTAACATATTAACACTTGGAAATAAGATATGGAATGTTGTATATAATAATGACAAACAATATATAAATGTTGTATAATATAGGTTTTATGAAATATTTAATGTTTTGACAGTAATTGTTTTGTTTTATATTGAAACTGAAATATATCTAATTTTATGTGCATTGAATAGGTGTTTATTGAACCAGTAGTATGGTTTTATCAAAGAAAATGTCATCATGTGAATATTTTTATGGTTTCTAAAAAGGAGGAAAGTTTGGGAGTTTTTCTGTGTTTTTGTTTTCGAAATTTAAATGTCAAAATAATAAGATTTATATCTTGAGTGCAAACTTTATCTGAAGATATATATGTTAGTTTTAAAATGATTGAGAATATATTGGATCAAGCATACAGCAAAATTTGGCCGCAAATATTTGATTTTTATCTTGATGGTTCTGGTCGGCCGGCGCACCACCACATATTTTATTTGCATGGCACACAATAATTGTTGAGACTAGCAAAGACTATTTCTAATAATAGCGTGGCTGGCATGCATGTAAAACTCAGCCACATATCCACAATATAAATAGCATGGGTTGGGAAGTAGGGGTGTATATCCCCCACAAAGTCGGAAAATTTGGGCCAACAACACAAAATATAAAGTGTGGTGGAACGTGTCCAGATTAGTTAAGACAGTGGAAATATACGAGAGGAGATCCCAATATGAGTATTGTTGAAGAATACCCACCCCTGAACCATGGAAAATATAATACTAGACAATGAAAATGTGCGACTATGATTGGTCACAAGTAACATGGGTGCATCATATGGCTGCAGCCAGACAAGTTTTTAACAAAAAATCCCACAACCCAAAAGTTGTATAATAACGTGCCGTGGTTTAGTAAACAGTTATGGCAAAAATAGTATTGCCCCACCAAAACATAGCGTAACTAAGAAAAGGAGAAAAATTCACAACATTTATACCATACAAAGATTTATATCTTGATTCTAGTAGTCATGTATCCAACCTAATACATAGCCTTATTGATTTCCAACAGCCCGCAAGTTACAAGTTTCGTGTGTAGGAGGGTCTAAAGTGGCCATCTTTGCTGAATACTTATAAGTGATCACCTGCATGAGGTTGTTCATGTTGATAAGGATTGATTGACAAGGAATTACCACCCGAACCTTTCTTTATGTGAACTTTGAATTGTGAACTTTGCATACTGAACTGAACTTTGCATATTGAACTGAACATTGCATATTGAACTGAACACCCAGGGAACATTGTTCCGTCATTTAGAGACTAGATTTACTGCTCCGCCTTCTCTGACAGCTGCTATGAGCCATCTCTCGGACTGCTGCTATGAGCTGTCTCTCTCTGTGATGTCAGCTGTAGATCATTCCCTCCATCTTTCTAAATGCCAATATCTCGAACATGCGAGTGGCAGAGGAGTCATATGAGGCAATCTATGGCCGGGCTGTAAACACTCCTCGATCTAAAAAAGCCCCATTGGGCATTCTACAAATAGGCATAAACAAGAGTACAGCTATAGCCTAGTTTGTGGGCTAGCTGACTAATAAAACTGTCACACAAGGTTGTACTTAGTCATGTGCAGGGAAGGTTGCAGTCAGCCAGTGGTTGCAGCAGCTGGCAAAATTAGATTTTTAACTTGTTAATGTGGTCAGGCTCTGGACTGGCAGAAGTAGGGTGGTAAAGTCTGGTAAGAGAGAGAGCCTATGCTTGGTAGGGAACTCATCGGGAAGAAAATTAGATTTATATCTTGATCATTCCTATGTATGAAGCTTCCCATTATGAGACTATCTGCGAGGTCGTCGGACTCTCACAGTGTGATCTGGATGGCGAGGGGTGAAACTGTGCAAGCAATTGATGGGGACAGGGTCGGGATCCGGTTGAGGATCGGCGACAGGACCAGAGAGGGTCGATTGAAGCTCTGTCACCGGACCTCATCTTCGGAACAAGGCAAAAATGAAAATCAGCAGGAGTAAGAACCCGTCTAAACCAATAAAACAGAGGACTTGTAGCTTGCGGCCTTCAAATGTAAAAAATAATAGATTCATAATGCGTTTAGTACAATAATATATATTTAATCTTTAAAGGTAGAATATAGAAACAAAATGCTGAATTTAAACTGAACTATTTCAAGGATATTTAAGAGTCATTTCTGGAGTAAGTAACTACAAAGATGTTACAGCCTGTACAGATGGCAACCAATTTGAAGGAAAATATTTAAGGGAAGATTTAAAAAAGAGCAACTAATATAAAAATTATGTTAAAATAAAATTAATACTTCCTAATTATCAGTTTTAAAGTCTTCCCTGAAAAGACCATTACAGTTACTTTAAAACATAGGGAAAATTAAGCTTCTATTATTAACCATCCATAATTCCCATTAACTAGGGTGGGTACAAAAATGTGTATAAGCCAATTAAAAAGAAGTATCTGTGGTTGGTTACCTTGGCCGGTCATGAGTCTGGTGGCGGCAGGTTACCGTGTGTCCGCTGTCTGAGTTTGAATCAGGCAGTGTCCAGCGGTAGCCTCGGCCGGCCTCCGCCTCGCGAGGCTGTGTCAGATATTCTCTTGTCCTCACAACACAAACTAGATTTGAAACTTTAGATTAACAAAATTCAAGATGGCGTCGTGGGTAAACGTTTCTAAGAGTTCTTCTGACACAACCTCACTTGAC
>Ga0307394_10000007_pt1 | contig 12149 bp, 1 predicted proteins | sample SouOceMePS1035R2_FD_203235 | JGI IMG/M metagenome (GOLD analysis project Ga0307394, IMG submission 203235) | Metatranscriptome of marine eukaryotic phytoplankton communities from Antarctic Ocean - PS103-5.R2 (Eukaryote Community Metatranscriptome) | ecosystem: Environmental > Aquatic > Marine >...
ATTATAGTGAGAATTTTATAGTATCATTCTCTCTGTAATATTTTTTATAATTCAATTTTTTTTTAATTAAGAGTGTACTTTTATTGTGCTATACATTCTCTCTGTAATATTTTTTATAATTCAATTTTTTTTTATCAAGAGTATCTGTAAAAGTAATACTGGATTGTAAATAATATTTTTTTTTTCTTATGTATATCCTATAATTCTATCATTTCAAATATTTTTTTTTGTATAATTATTAAGTGTTCCTGAGCGTACAAAAAAAAAATGAAGATTTTAATTCTTTCTGTTATACAACAGATAATATTAGTGGATGGAGTGGGTTTACGAAAGAGTATACCCCCAGATGAACAAAAAGATGAAAATGGATCACGTCATCATGTACCATTACATCTCATTCAAGAAAATATGGGTTTTATTGATGACCTTTTCGGCGTGAATGGTCTTGTAGGTTCAGCAGTCGGAGAAGAAGCACAAAAAAAACTTAAAGCTTATGAAGAACAACAAAAAGAAAAGGAAAAGCCTTCTATAAATACTCCAAAACCACTAACAAAAGAAGAATATGATCAATATGTTCCAAAACGGTCAGCTTTTGATGAATGGGAGACTGACACTGAAGGTTCAGAAATTGTTAAAGCCGAATTAGATAAAAAAAGGTTAGAATCAGTAACAAAAAAAGAACATGTTCCAAAACGGTCAGCTTTTAATGACTTGGAGACTGACACTAAAGGTTCAGAAATTGTTAAAGACGAATTAGTTTCTAATCAAAATAAAGCACTTCATAATAAACTTGAATCCGTACCCTATCAAAATAGCGGTCCGGTTCCAAATAATAGTACAGATCCTTTTGAAGCTTGGGGTAAATATCAAGATAAAGGAATACAAAAAAATATAGCGGACGTAAAATCAAGAGAAGAGTTTATTCCAGGTACAGTAGTTGCACCTGCTGGTGTAGAAGTAAAAGATCCATCTACTGTAGAAAAGGAATTAGCAATGAATAATTATGATATGGAAGATACTACAAGTGATAAATGGAATCCAGATAATTTAACGAATCTCAGTGATGAAGAGTTACAACAATATATCATGAATGAAGACGATTGGTATATGCCGGAAGAAGAAAATTATGATACAATGACCCATAATTGGACAAATGTAACAAAGGTAAATGATCCTTCTGCTAGAACTAAAAAATTACGGTCTGATGCAGCTCCTGGTGTTTATTCTTATTTACATGATGAAAGTGAGTGGGAAGATGCTGGTTCTGATACTGATTGGAGAGTCATTGATTCCATACCAACGCATTATGAAGATTGGGCACACCCACCAAAGCCAGAAGTTAAGACGGAGGAACCCGAACAAGAAACGGAAAATCCTTTACCACCGGCCGAAGCACGATGTTTTGAAAGATTTGATCCCGGAATTGTAGTTGTTGGTATCGAACCATTAAGTGTATTTACATTTGTATCATTGAGTGAAGTATGTGAACCACGTAGATTTTTTGGTGAAGAGCTGATTGGTAATGTGTTTGAAACAGAGATAGAATGTGAAATGGCATGTGAACCTGAATTACAAGTAAAACGTGCACCAGATTTGTATACATTAGAACAATCATGTAAAACCGCATTTGATTTATTAGAAGAAAATATTGGTGTCACAGAATTTTATTGGGAATGTGGATGTAATATAGAATTACGATCTAATCTCTGTCGTTGTGATGTAAGTGGATTACAATCATCATCCTGTATTAATCCTTTTTCTCATAATGAAAAATTTGTACCAGAATCTGTTCGTTGTGTTATTAATGTTGATGGATCACAAGCTCATATTATTGAAACATTAATAGAGCTAGAAGCAAAATTACCATGTATACGAAAGAGTGTACTCAGTAAACAAACTTTAGCATATGTTAACCGAATTAGTGAAAATGTGGATGATTTTCCATTATTAGAGCATAATAAATTAACATTAAATAATGGTTTACCATTATGGGAAGCAACCGATCTCGAAAAAAGTTTAAATGATTTTTTTGATTATGGTGAAACAGAAGTAGATGATATGAAAGCCCATAAAATAGAACATGATCGTAAATTAGTATTAGAAGAATTAGCAAAAAAGGAAGCGGAAGAAGATGAAAAAATGGAAAAAGCATTACAGTTAACAGTATCCGAACAAGAAACAGTAGATTCTATGAAATTAAAATCATATTATCTATTACAAAAAGATGGAAGAGTATCAGTACAAAGTTATATAGGACAGGTAAAAGAATCATTAGATATTATTTATAGTGATAGAAAAATTGAAATTGATAGTACATTAGATAATTTAGTAACAGAAGAAACATCATTTGCTGCTATTGAAAAAATTAAAGCACGTATTCAACAAGAACATGGTTATATTCGTGATAAAATTCGTGATCTTACATTTGAATTTACAAATGAAATGTATGATACAACACATGATTTTATACGAAATTTATATTGGGATATACGAAAACAAACAACAGTAGCAGCACGATCTGTAACGGAAGCAGAAGGATTAGAAGAAAAAGTACGTATTACAGCTCAAGCTGTTACTAAAACAAAAGAACAGTATGATGGTATGGAAGATCTCATTATAGAAAAATTAAATGGATTAATAGAACAGGCAAAATCAACTTTAGATGATAATATAACGGAACGTGTTCAATTATTGAATAAAACAGATATTAGTACATTAAAATTTAAAGATCGACATTTACCAAAACTTACTGATTTACAGAAAAAAAGACGTAATTTGTTAATAAAAACAAATATGGATCAAATGAAAGATTATAATGGACGTATTGTAACAAATCAAATGAGTCGTTTTGATGTAGAAAAGAAAAAATATGTAGATATAGAGAAAGCTGCTATACAATTACGTTTTAAACGTATTACCAAAAAAGTATCAGAAAATAAAAAATTACCAAAATCTGATCAAGAAAATACTATTGAAAAATTAAAACTTGATTTAATTGATCAATTAGTAGAATTAGAACAAGAATCAGATAAAATTATAACTGATTTACAAAAACAATTACAAACAAGTTCAACTAATATTATTGATCGTATTCAAGATCAATTAGTGGGTACTGCAACAAAAATATCACATTGTGTAAAACATTATACTGGAAAAAGTAAAATACGTCAGATGATGGATGAAAAAATGGAAGGAAAATTACATACATATGTACGTATTGCAGGTGATTCATTACATAAAATTGCAAAATTTATTAGAGGACGTGTAAAGAGATTAATACATACTTCAAGTCAAAAAATACAATTTGAAATTGATGAAAATTCTTTTAAAGAAATGGAAACATTTTTTACACAACATTTAGGAGCATTAGCATCTCATGTATTAAGTATGGAGAATTGGAAAGAATGTTTAGAAACACGATTTTATGAACAAGTAGCACGAAATGTTTATTGTCTTCCAGATATTAAAAAAGATGATTGTCCTCGTGCATCATTTTTAGAATTACGAGAATATGATGGAGTACCAAAATGTGATGATGATTATTTTAAATATCCTGCAGTTCTTAATTTAACAGAAGAAGAGCGTAGAATTATTGATAATTTTTATGAAAAAGAGGAAGAAGAACAACGAAAAAGATTTGATCTAGTAGAACAAGATTTAAATATTGCAGAAACAAAATCAAATGCTCGTTTACAAGAATTTGAATTTCGTCATACAAAACATCTAGAAAGTGTGGAAGATGATTTATCACAAGCAAGAGTCATGGAAGAAGCAAGTTTAAGAGAACACGAATTATTAGCAAAAGAGAAGGATACTGAAGATAATACAAAAAGAAAGATATCTGAGTTAAAATTAGGTCATGAACAACAATTGTCTGATGAATTTCAGGCATTTACCGAGGAAGAGGAAAAGAAACTTATGGATATTCAAAATGGTACTGAAGATCAGTCTTATGATGCTAAAGAAGTAAATGATGCATTTCATAACGCAGAGGATGAATTCAATTCACTCAAAGATAAAGCGCGTATGTCAATGAACGAACAATTTAAAGTAGAAAATAAACATGGAAATCTTATGGATAAAGCTGCAGAAGAATTAGCTCAGAAACAATTGGAGGAAAAATTTAAAAGTCAACAAGCAATGCAGTATGAATCGACAGCTGTTCAAGAAAATCAAGAGATTACGGAGCCATCAAAAATGGCATTGATAGATGAAATAGAACATAATTATGAACATTTGGGTGGTTCATTGAAGCTTGATAGTGAAATTGAAGGTAAAAAAGTAAACAATATTATTGATGAAGTTGAAAGTCGAGGAATGAAAAAAATTAATGATCAAACTGTAGAAGAGAAGAAAAAAGTGCCAATTCGAGTCCACGATTCTTTGGAAATGCGAGCATCACATATGGCAGAAATTGACCGTGAGAAATCATTAACAGAATCAAAATTGAATGCTATTGTACAAGAATCAAAAATGAAATTTGAAATTGAATCTGCTGGTGAAAAATTAAAAAGAGAAGATGCATTTATTAAACGTAATAAAATTGATTTGGCAAGTGTACAAGAAAAAATTAAAAATATATCAGATACTGATAAAATTGATACAGAAATGGAAAGTTTTGAAAAAACAAATTCTAGAAAAGTTGCTGAAACTACTGAATTAGTACGACGATCATCAAAAAGATTATTAGATGAAACTGTTAAATCACTTGATAACTCTACTACTCAATTAGTGGATAAAATAGATCTTGACCTAATTTTAGAGAAAATGTTTCAAGATGGTTCTGAACAAAAATTAACAGTAAAACAAAAAAAAGCAGCAGATCAAGTTATTGCAGGAGCTGTTAATAAATTATTTAATCGTCTTAATAATGATTTAAAAGTAAATCTTTTACCAAAAGTAGTATCTGAAATTGATGATGCTCGACATAATATGAAACATTTATTAGAAAAAGAATTTAGAGATTTTAAATATAAAATTAAGATGAATGATAAGATTAGTACAGATGATAAACAAGAATTATTACATGATGTTGAATTTGAATTGGAAAAATCAAAAAGTAAATTACATTCTTTTGTGAAAACACTCGAAAATCAACGTATTAGCTTTGCACGAGAATTATTAAAACAAAAAATAGAACACTCTAACCGAGAAGCAGAGAAAATCGTAGTAGGAGCAGTTATTAAACATTTTGATGAAATTGGTAATATGCAACAACAACAGATTACATCAAATAAGGCAAAAAGGATGATAAATACGATGGCAAATGATGTAGCTAAAGAATTTAATGATGAAATTTTACAAGATCTTTTAACTGCAATTGATAACATTACGTCCCAAAGTAAAGAACAACGTATTAAATTACGAAACATAGTTACTCGAATGATTGAAGAAAACGAAGAAGAAGATTTAGCATGGGCACAAGATGGTGTAACTGATATTGAAAATCATTATAATGATAATACAATGAAGGAATATATGGAAGGACGTAATGATTTATTAATAATTTTACCAGATGGAAGTGAATTAACCGATTCAGAAGATATTGTAGAACAGATGAAAACATTTCGTGAAACATTTGGTAAATTACCATTTTATAATCATCGTAAAATTATTGAACAAGATGAAGATGATACTAAAGAAATTTGTACAATTATTGCACGTTTTAAAACAACCGTACAAGAAAAAAATGGAAAAATATATTTTACCTTTACACGTCCAAAAGATACAGATGAGAATGCTGCCCCCATTGCAAAAGATAATGCACAATTAAAAAAAGTAAAAATAGAATTAGAAGGTTTAGATATACCACGTGAAATAAATCCAGGTCATTTAGAATCAATTGATTGGGCAAAAACTACTGTGAATGAATTAATTGATGCCATTAATAATGATAATTTAGATAGAATTGAAACACTTAGTGCACCTGATATTACATCCGTAAGTATTGTTGGTTTAGATCAATCAGTACGTACAAATGGATGGGATGAAACAAAAGAATTATTTGAAAGCATTATTGCAGAACGTACACCACATTTAGAAATTGGAGAAAAACGATATCAAACATTAATTAATAAAAATGTTGATAAAGACATTCATGAATTTGCAAAAGTATATGTACCATATATTGATAAAGAAAAACCAGGACGTTTAGAGATAACATTACATAATAATAAAGGTGAAGGAAAGATACAAATTACAGAAATAGAATTATATCATGCAATACCAAAAGTTAAAAAAAATAGTGTACATGAAAATATTAAATGGGCTCTTCCAGTAATAGATCAATATATTGATGCATTAAAAGATAATGATATGAAGACGATGAATAAAATTTTTGCAGAGGAGGTTGTATTTGATAGTATTATTGGGCAAGATCGATCACCTAAAAAAGAAGGATGGAAGGAGGGAGACCTTACGGGAGTCTGGTCCATGATTCGAATGCTTGCTAGTACCAATCCAGTCTTAATTATTAAAGATACAAAATTTGAAAATGTAGAATCACCAGATGGTAAATCAAATGTAGCAAAAATTTTAATAGATTATACTCATTTAGACTATCCTGGAAGAGCAACATTTACAGTAAAACAACCTTTAAAAGTAAATGATGATACCGATGATTCTATTAAAATCATTGGATTAGATGTGAAACATGCATTACCAGCATTACATAATGAGAGTGCAACACGTGATCAGATTGGATGGGTTGATGATCTTGTCACAAAGTTTGAAACTGCTATTAATTCATTTAAATCAGGACATATGGGACAACTTTTGGATGAAGAAATTAAATTTAGCTCCATTCTAGGTGAAGAACGTTCCGTACCATATACGGATAGAGTAGAAGTAGTAAAAGAATTAAAAGATTTCTTTCAAGTTAAAGTAACTGATTTTATTGAAACTGGACGTTTTTATGAAAAAATAAATCAATTAAATGTAAAAGTATATATCTCATATAGTACATCTGAACAAAAAGTTGGACAGATGATATTAAAATGTATTAAAAAATTTGGAAGAGATTTAATTTCAGAAATTGATATATATCATGCATTACCAAGTACAGAAATAGCAGAAACTGATGATAGCGTTGGATTTGCAAAAAAAACAGTTGATAAATATTTTGCATCTATTAATGATGGTAAAATAACTGATCTTGCAGAATTATTATCACCAGATATTATTATTCAAACAGTCTCTGGTATTAATAAAGTACATACTACAACAGGATGGAAGGAAGCACAAGAAATATTTACAACACTCATTGCAAAAGAACCCCATATAGAAATAAAAGAAGAACATTTTCAAAAAATATATGGTAATGATGGTATAGAAATTTTCATAGTCTATTATGTACATTATACTAATAAAGGAAAAGAAGGACAATTACAATTTCATATACAAAAAAATAATTTAGATAAAAAAATTTATATTACTAAAATTGATATTATGAGAGCACTTACAAGAATTTCAAATAGAAATGGTGTGGATGAAAGTAAAGTATTATGGACAGCAAATGTTATAAATCAATATTTAAATGCTATGAATAATCAAGATAACCAAGGTTTTGATGATATATTTTCATCAAATATATCATTACAAAGTATTATTGGTTTAGAAGAAGAACCTTTATGGACTGGTAAAAAGCAAGTAACAAAAGTATTAAGTTATTGGATGAGTAAACAAAAACCAAATGTAAAAGTATTAAATCAAAATTTTGAATTATTAGAAGCTGATTCTAGTAAAGAAAGTGCACGAGTTCACGTATCCTATTCTAATCATGATCATGTTGGTCAAATAATATTTGATGTTGAACGTGATATTCGACCACAACATCATAAAGTAATGATTACAAAAATTGAAATATTTCATGCATTACCAAAAAAAGTAAATGGTACTCCAACGCGAAACAAGAAAATATGTCACTTTCCATTTATTTATTTGGGAGAACTTCATGGTACATGTATTACAAAAGGAAATTATGGTCATTTATGGTGTGCTGTCGCAGTTAATGATGACTTAACTGTTATTAATCTAAGAACAGGATGGGATATGTGTGATGTCAATTATTTAACTGATCAAGCAAAGATGTCAGGAGAAGATCCACCATGTGAAGGACAAGAAGCTACACCTAATTCAGATGGTAATATCCTTGGAATCAAGGGTCAAGTTTGCACTTTTCCATTCACGTACAACAAGAGGGAGCATAATGAATGTATCAAAGATCATAATGCTGGACATCTATGGTGTGCAACAAGTAAAGAATATACTGGTGATAAAGCAGATGGTAATTGGGATTATTGTCGTATCACCGAAGGAGAACCTAAAATTCCATCCATTTTTTCACCACATAATCTTGTACGTTATGGAAAAGGTGATGAGACCAGTGATCAATCCGATACAGAGAAGGAAAAAGAATTTCGTGAACGTCAAATGGCACGAAAACATTTAGCAGTTATAGGAAATATGCTTAAGAAATTTGATAAGAAGCCAGAAGTAGCAAGTGGATCAGTAGTATTACCACAAGGTGATGTGGAATTAATTCATTATACACAAGATATTATTAATGATTTTCTTGATGCAATGAGAGAAGGAAATCTAGTTGCTTTACGAGATATTGTTGATGAAGATAACATCGTATTTAAAATGTTGATAGGTACGAAACGGTATGATGATGCTATAGGCTGGGACAGTGTAAAAGATAATTTATTAAATGTTGTATTGGCTGGTCACAATCCAGAGCTTACGATTATACAAAGTCAATATGAGCTGATATCCAAAGATAATCTTAATAACGAAAGTGGTGTTGTTCATTTACAATATACGGATCATGGTCATTCTGGTCGTTTAGAAATTAAAATAGTGTATAATCCAGCACAAGATTATAAAAAAATTACAGAAGTTGATCTTTATCATGATTTACATCCTGCTGAATTGAGAGTTGCACAAAATGGAGGAGAATGGGCAATGCCAATAGTTGAAATGTATTTTACAAGTTTAGAAAATAATGATATAGATGGCTTGGATGAAATTTTTGCAACAAATGCGTCTATGACAAGTATTATTGCAACACATCGATATCCAACGATACAAAATTATTCTGATATAAAACCAATATTAAAAGATTGGGCGAAGACGAAACCGAAAGTTGATGTAAAAGATACTAAGATTCATCATTTAAATACAGATGATAAAAACGTTCAAATTGTTACTATCTATATCTCATATGTTGCACTTGGTTTTCCTGGAGAAGTAAATATGACAATACAACGAAATGCACAAGATGCTAATATTTATCCACAAATTATAGATTTAGATGTAAAACATGCAATACCAGCATTAGATAATGAACATGGTACACGAGAAGGAGTTGCATGGGCTAATATATTAATAACAAAATTTATGAATGCTCTAAATTCCCTCAGTATTGACGAGATGAAACTTTTATTATCAGATAAGGTAGCATTTCAATCATTGATGGGTAATGATAAATCTGAATTACGGTCAGGTAAAGGATTTACTATAGCAAAAATACGAAACTATTTATCAAGCCAACCAAACGTAAATGAAAAAGCAAGAAAATATGAAAAAATCGATGAAAATAATGTAATAGTGTATATTGCATTTACTGCTGATGATCAAGTTGGACAGATGATATTAACCTGTGAGAGTGATGATATGGAGAGTGGTCTTATTAATGAGATTCAAGTGATATTTGCATTACCAGAATTTACTTTACTTGAAACATCGGAAAAAATCAAATGGGCAATGCCATTAATTGATGAATTTTGGGATATTGTTAATAATCAAAGAGTAAAAGATTTAGATCAAATATTAGCTTCTAATGTAGAAGTAGAATCTGTTATTGGTAATCAAAGAATTCCATCAGTAACTAATAGAGATGCATTTAAAGGTATGATGGCAGCATGGTTTAGAAAACAAAAACCAAGTTTGAAAATAATAGAAAAACATTTTGAACAAATATATGATGATAATGGTTCAGAAATTTCTGCTATAATTTATGTACTATATGAAATGGATGGTGAAATACGAGGAAAACAAAAATTTCATGTACAAAAAAATGATTTAACGAAACAACCACTTATTACAAAAATTGAAATTTTTCATGATCTTCCAAAAAAAGATATTGTATTGGGAATAGAAAATGAAATATGTAAAGGAAAAGGTATTAAAATGAATTGTAGATTACCATTAGAATGTGTAGCAACTAAGGAGAATCCTGGAATAGCAAAATGTAAATCTATAGCGGATGATTTATTATTTCCAAGTAATCCGTTTACTGCAGAAGGAGCAGTGCATTCAACGTATGATAGTTCACAAACAGAACGACAATGTGGTCCAGGTTATATACTGTGTGGTGACGAATGTCGCAAAGGAGATTCTTGTGTAAAACGATGTCCACCATTAGCTATTCCATTAAGTTCACATCTTATATTTGGTGATTGTGCAACATCACAACAAAGTAATGGATTAGAATTAGGTGATTCGTGTTTATTAAAATGTAATGAAAATTTACAGGCATGGGATACAGAAAATAATGAATTAGCTGATTTAGAAATGAAATGTGAAGAAGAGTATATCGAAGGTGGATCCCAACTTACAGTCAAGAATGAAGCCAATTTACATAAATTCTTGTGCCGATTCGAACCTGGAACAACAGAAGAAGTATTAGGAAGAATTGAAGCTAGTTTAATGAATATCTTTCGATCAGATGATATAGAAAATCAAAAATTAGGACCAGCAATTTTAAAAACAATCTTCAATGAATATTCAACTTATGATCAAAACGATCATTCTTGTACAGGTGGTGATATGGGAGTAGCAATTTTAGCTAAACCAGCTAAATGTTTTGACAATAATATAGCTGGAGGTGTACCAGCAGCGGTAGCATTAATCAAAAATATATGGGATGCTGAATTTACAAGTAATCTATCATTCGCCGATTTCTTTGCTTATGCATCAGTAGTTGCTTTTAAAAATGCAAAAGATGGTACACCATATACCAAGGATGCAGAAATTTACATTCGATTTGGTCGACGAGATCCAGTATGGAGTACATTAGATTGTTCTCCCTGTGAAGGTGTTCAGACACCAAAAGAATTAAAAAGACAGCGAGAACAAAATAGATCTCGAAATTTTTATCCGGAAGATGAAGATGATTTTCATCCTGAAGGTGAAGATGATTTTCATCCTGAAGGTGAAGATGATTATTTCAATGATACATTTGGAGATGATGATGATGATGATATGTTTGGTTTTTTACAAAAAGATACAGAAGCAACTAAAGAGTCACAATCAGCCAATGGACCACCGGTACCAGCAGAAGATTCAGTACAGTCACAAGATGATTCATTATTTAACAGTATACCAGAACACAAATTTGTAAAACGATCACTCTTACAAATACAAAAGAGTGAAGAACTTTCACAGAATTTAGGTGATCGTATTCTTGATTCACGTAAGCGTGATAGTCAACCAGGTTGTCTCGGAAAATTAGAAGGAAGAATGCCAGATGGATTTGAAAGGGATCAAATGAAAATGCATGATCGTTTTGAGAAGCAAATGGGATTTACTCCAGAAGAAACAGTAGCATTAATGGCATTTCATAGTTTAGGTGGTGTTACTGATCCAAATAATCAAGGTGATTGGACACGTAATCCATTTCATTTGGATACAGAATATTTAGAAAGAATATTAGATGCTGATTGTTTTCCATCACATATTAATGTTGAAAATAAAGAATTTGTTAAATCTAATTGTCAATCGGATAGAGAACGAAATCCAGAATTAATTATGATGTCATCTGATCTGGTATTACGAAGAGATCCATATCGTGACATTACTGAAAAATTTTCTCATGATATTGATGAATTACATAGAGTAATGGCACAAGCATGGACTAAATTATTACAATTTAATTTTCCTAATGAAGAAGGTGATCCATTATTACTTACTGATCCAAAAAATCCAAATCATACAGAATTATTACATGCTGCAGGTTTTGAAGAAGAATAATATTTTTAAAGAAGGTGTGATCCATTATTACTGGTCTTAAAAATCCAAATCATACAGAATTATTACATGCTGCAGGTTTTACAAAAGAATAATATTTTTTTTTTTTTAGAATGATA
>Ga0307394_10000014_pt1 | contig 11183 bp, 2 predicted proteins | sample SouOceMePS1035R2_FD_203235 | JGI IMG/M metagenome (GOLD analysis project Ga0307394, IMG submission 203235) | Metatranscriptome of marine eukaryotic phytoplankton communities from Antarctic Ocean - PS103-5.R2 (Eukaryote Community Metatranscriptome) | ecosystem: Environmental > Aquatic > Marine >...
AAATATGTTATTGATAGTAAACTCTATCTTTAGTTCTTAATATACAAGATTTTGCATCATTTGTACATTTCATTCGCAATCTCAGTCCGTTGTTGTTCGTCTAGCATATCAAGGGTAAATGTCGCCGAAACGCTCATTTTGCCGGACTTATCACCAGAAAGTAATTTATGATTCCATTTCCCTTCAATGCAAAGACAAGTAATAGGGCAGGAGTGCGCTTTTATATCGACTACGAGATGTTTCATCTTTAATAGTCCACTATCACGATCTGCGCCCCATAATCGAATATCACCGTTCGTGTGTCCTGTGACAGCTACAATGCCATGTTCCATCCATTCAGGGCAATCTGTCGATATGGCACAAGTTGGGAAAGTGTCATCATCAGTTGATAGTACCATATCCTGTGGTCCCTGCTTCGCGACCAAGTTACCATTTATGTCAAATATTGTCAAACTAGACCCAACTAAAGTCATAATATCTCCAGTTTTATGATTTAAAGACACGCAAACTACAGGCTCAGGTAAACAAAATTTTCGACCTGTTTTCTTTAAGGATGTATGCCGTAATTGTCTCAAATATTGCTGTGTCCGTAAATCCCAGACTAGTACATTGCCAGAAATATCGCCTGACACAATTGTTCCAAAAACAGTGCTGACGTCAATACATGTAATTTTTGCCCCATCGTGACCACATAAACTTGCTTGTAATTTCATGTGACCGTGTTCATATTTCCAGACTCGGATAGTCGAATCCATAGAACCAGATATCAGCCACTGCCCATTACGAGAAGGTCTAATGGCAGTAATTGGAGCCCTATGCATGTTGTCATGTATTGTGACCACGCTGTTAATTTCTTTGTCCCGGGCATTGGTAGAAGCTACGTTTACACTCACTCCGTTGTTAGATCCACCAAAGCGATAGTATTTTTTTCCAGGATGAATAATAGAGCATGTCTTCCCAACTCCTAAAAGTTGTCCCTTGGTGAGACACATATCACCCACAGCAGAATTTTCTTGTCCAAACATTCCCACCTTAGGAGAGTTACCTTGAGAGATTACTTTTAAAGCAACTCTATGGGGTGCTCCAGCGATGCAAAATGGTGGAGTAAGCGGTTGCATACATGAAACAGCGAACAAGTCAAAGTGTCCATCTTTCAGTTCAACCATAATATTTCGGGCTGGAAACATCTTTCCAAACAGACGACTGGGTGTTTGTCCAAAATTTTGAATTTGGGCAATAGTTGATTTCCGTTGTATCGGATCTTCGATGGTGTCAATGTCTACATTTCCTTCATAGGTCACATGAACGAACGTATTAAGGGCCGCGGTAGCCTGACTGCCTCGCTGCTTGTAACCAAAAATTAAATCTACCCATTTATGTAAATTCCTGCTCACATGGTCACTTTCAAGCGCCTGCCGATGGATCCGCACGAAACGTCGGGGATCACCCTTCGCCCATGGAGGGAGAATAACATGGTCAACGGTTCTACCATGCTGTGTAGCACCGAAATCGAACCCGTTGCCATTCTCTAAGAATTCAGGCAGGTAAAAGAACTCAGGAATCAGCTCACGAACGTCTTGAATATTCTCTTTGCTTGCACTTTTCCAACTGGCCCCAATGTTATGAAATAAGCGGTCAGCCAGGTCAAATCTTCCTCCTTGAAGAGATAGAGCTAAGCGAGAAAATGGTTCTAGTCTCAGCATATAGTTTAGAACGTAAGCTGCACATGAATAATGTGTGCCATAGTGAAATGGTGGAGGCTCGCCTTCTTTGTAGTTACTTTGGAGAGCCTCATAACGTTCCTTAAATTGTGTGGCACGAGGTTCACTTAAGGCACCCATAGGTTTGGAAAGATCACGGTATACGCTTGGATCACTGAGATCAATTTCCTCACTTTCATAATCTGCTAGAACCCAAGGGAAGATTGGATATTGCGTAAGATCATTGTATGTCCTTCCAGAAAATGTATTCAAATGCATGATGAAGTCGAAATTTGTCATTTTGCCTTGTATCCATTGATTTGTGGCCCTTGCTCGCAGGCTACTCATGAACTTATCATAGTTTATTGTTGATGTTGTATTTGAGGCTAAACTTGAATGGAAAAGGCTATTCGGTAGAGGGGAACTCAGCATCTTCGACAACACTTCTTCCCGTTTTCTATTATCTACAAAGGCAATTAAAGTTCCATTCTTTTGCATGTCATAAAATTCAAGTGCATTTTGCTGCAGTTGATATCGCCTACGATATATGGCATGAACATCATCCAGTGCCAACCTCTTGCATCTATACTGCTGTGTTTCATCAGAAGAGTCTTGCCCTATGTTTTCCTTCTTTTTTGTTTGATTAGAAAGTGCTCTGTTAATTATATTTCCTTGCTGACCATTAACTTCTGAAGGTCTATCAACTAGATTCTTTTGCCGCAAATTAACATTAAAAGTGTTGGTGGATTTTTCTAGGCGGATGATTTCTCCTTTTAAGCCATCTTCGTCCCTTAGTTCAAAACCATCGATCACATAAATAGCATTTCGGCACCAAAGAAGCAAAGCCTGGCAAACTTCTAATCCAGTACACCTCTTCACATTATAAGACTTTTCAGGCACATCTCCAGTCTGAAGGAGTCCAATGATGACATCATAATTCGATGCCAAAAAATCGTCCCGGCGATTGGTTTGATGCTCGTCTGTTTTCATCTCTTCATCAAAGCCGGCATTCGTGTCTTCAGTTTCGACGAGTGAACCAGTAGTTGTGGTGTCTACTTCCAATTTATTCTTAGAGATGCAAATTGATGGCTGGTCCGTCGAACTCTCCTGACTTGCACTTCCGGTTAATGCTGCACAACTTTCAGTTGCAATGTCTTCATCGATTTGTTCTTCTTCATTATAACATTCCCAAAAAGAATCAGCCTCAGTTAACTGGTATGCACCGTCATCAGGGTCTTCAAAGTCATGTTCGGTAGGTAATTTTCTACCTAAATCCATACCTTTAAGAAGAGCAGCAGTTGCGATCGTGGATCCTTGGAAGTTTGAAATATCTCTCTGTGTAGAGTTATCATTATGTTCGTCACTCATATTCGTGCCATCATCGTCAGGGTCCTTGGTCTCATTATACTCATGTGTGTCCATAGCTTCGTCGATATTGTATAGACTATGGAATTCGTAGTTCGGTAGAAGTCTCCGACGTTGACGTTCATATGCCTCTGTTACGTCTAGTTTCCATCTAGTCACTAGCTCGAACGGGGGACATGCAATTTCGTCACCTTTTGGCAGCGATTTGTCTTCTATACATTTCATATCAGCACTATCAGCACGATTCAGCTTCCAATTAATCACCAGTGTCCTAAAAGAGAATGGTGGGTCGTCTTCAGAACAAAACCCACCTTCCCATATCGAACGTGAGCCTTTTAGTTGTCGTAGTATACATTTCCATTGCATTGCTCCAGAAGACAAATAATCGAACCCTTGCCTTTTCCACTTAGCTTGGTTTTCTGATGTTTCTTCAAGGGATGCATTTGCAAGCTGAGTTCTTTCCATGCCGCCTTGCATAGTTTTGTCTGACTCTCTCAATAGTAACTTCACTGTCATCTCCTTCTGTTCGTTTACTGTGGCTTCTTCGGGCGAAGATGCCCTAGTACCGTAAATTCCAGGTATGAGACACGATACCTCCTTATGAATCCCGGAGAAAACAACATCATAATCACTTCTATTAACTTCAAGCCATTCAAAAAATTCATTGAACTCGACCTGATCAAGTGCAGACAAGTCTGCTTGTCTCATGGGAGTACCAATTGCATCTCGCGCACGTTTCCACTCTAAAAGGGAGCAAAATCCGCGATGATTGCCATCATTGAGAAGATTGATCGGCTCGACGATGTCAATTTCAACTGCAACTTCTTTTGTTAAAATATCAGCCATTATTCCCTCTCGTTCTTGAAGTAATGAGACGATTAGTAGCATTGCCTCTTCACGCGTTTGTTTCTCCTTTTCCAGGAGAACCAAGCGGATTTCAGCCATTAGTGCCATAATAAAGGCGCGATCAGGTCGATCAACCGCCGCTATAGGAGAGTAATTGTAACTGCCAGAAGAATCGCACCTCTCAAGACTAGCCGATTGCCAAGCTTTGTACAGTTGACTTCCTGGGGGTGGAATGTAATGGGTCGATTTTCCACTTTGAGCATTAGTTTTCGTTGAAGTTTCGAATAGAAGCTGCTTTAGACTCATATTTATTGCCGTGAGGACTTCCCGAGAAAAAATTTGGTCACTTTCATTACACCCGCCCGATGGTTTAATGTATTGCAAAGCTCCCAAGCAAGTTAGTCTTGCAATATGCGCAGTATCTGCTCTCAAAAAGTTATCAAGTTGCGATTCGGCAGATTTTCTTGATGCGTGAGTCTCAGGGGTTGAAAAATGATTCAGTGTTAACATAATAATTTTCACAGTTTCACATATTGCCTCAGAACCAAAGAATCCTGCCATTAAATGATCAAGCAGAACAGAGCTTACGCCAACACAGTTCGCTAATGCAATCGGCTCTCCGCATTGCAGGGCATTTTCTGCCACAGACCCAAACTGCTCAATCAATACTATGTGAAAGACTTCTACTTGCTCAGATGATGCATGAATTGGAAATGATCGAAAAAGGGCATTAACCAAAGGAGCAGCATACGGTCGACACAAAACTGCATGTGAGATAATGTGGTGCAAAAGTTGAACAAGTCCAATACCATTGCTTCTTCCCTCATCAACTCGTCCCACGAGTCTTTCAGTCCCTGACCCAGATTTCACCATGACTTTACTTGTGTGTATCTGTTCTGTTTCGTCAGAAATATCTTCGGTTGGCCAGCCTAGATAAACCTCATCGCTTTCGCCCTCAATAATGTCATTACTACCATTACTAGTGTTCAGTATGTCACTGGAGCTCACTGATTGCGTGTCAGAAAGAGATAAATCGTCAGAGAAAAGTTCCTGTCGTAATAGGTGATCTGCCTGAATTTGCACTATCTCACCTCCCTTTAGTTTTCCATCGTAAGATTTTCTTTTCCTGGTATGAAGCAAACAAAGAGCTTGAGCCAAAGGCTCTAGGAAATTTGGACTCCTACAGAAATCTTGAAAAGTGGAAGAACATGTGTGATGCTGGCATAGTAATGCAAGCACAGCTTCATTCGTGTGTCTTGCCTTAGCTCCAACTTCGTTTTCGACTGCACTCAGCTGTATATTCCTACCAAGACACTCTGCAAGTAAGGCAAAAATACCACATGATGGATCGGAGGGAGCGTTTCTGTTATTATTTAATAAGTCTTCTGCATCACTTTCGGCATCGAATACAGTACAAAGCTGAACTGGGTCCAAGATACCAAAACATGGAAGATGAAGAATGGGAGCGTGGAGTAGCTGGCATAGCATGGACAGAGTTATGCTTGGAGAAGTAGTAAACTTGGGTATGCTCAACACAAAGGGCGCAAATCCTCCTGCTTCTTCAAAAGCAGCTGCAAAGGAAGGAGTATTTTGATGCATTAGGATCAGGAGACGAAATGCTGCAGATGCAGATGCTTCATCGCGACAGTTTTGGAGAATGCATGCAAACCAAACAGGCTTAAGAATATAGGCAAAGGCGCTTAAAATGTGTAATGCCTGTTGATCTTTAGTATATTCCCCTTCAATGGCAGGCCCTAGCTTTTTTCGTCTCACAGCAGCTGATAAGTACGACTGATTGGAAATAATGGACACCCCTCCAGAATGGGAAAGGGCAGTAAGTGCAGATGTAACATTAGCGCCATTCTTCTCAACTATTTCGTTTACTCCATTGACAACTAGCTCTTCAAGAAGGCGGAGAAGATAAACACGTGCAACAGATCCCATAAAGAGGCTATCATCCAAGTCAGACTCATTCGAGCCAGCATCATTATATTGTGTGTCCAATCCAAGTTGACAACGGATATCATATTGCATTCCATCAATAGAGGTAGTGTATAGAGCGGCTTCGGAAATAGAGTTAAGGTTTTCAGGTATTAGTGTGCATGCCAAAACTCGTCGCAAAAAAGTTTTGCAGTATAAAAGAATTGGGTTACCAGGATCACCACCTACTGAGGTGGATGCGACAGATGATGTTTTGCAATACCAGCCGTTTGTAAAAGCAGCTTGAACTCCTATAAAAACATCATCTCGTTGACGATCAGTGCCATCGCTACCACATTTCGCATACTCTGCACCAACAATCCCCAAAGCATATAACTCAGTTACTTCCATCATTAAGTGAAGAGTCCATTTAACTATCTCAAGAAGATGTAATCGGGTTGAGTTGAAAGAGGCGTGGACTGAATCTGTGCTCACTAGACCGTTTAGGAAAGAAAGCAATCGTATTGTTAAGTCTGGACCAGATTTTTGAAGATCCCATACTTGATGATTAAGTAGTAAATATTTCATCGCATCCAAGTCTACTAACGCCCAACGATCTGAAGATGACCAAGTGTAATGCATTTTATCACGCCTAAAAGAAGCAGATATGTTGTCCTTCAGATCAGGTTCTTCTGCTGAACCTGGCACAAATCCGTCAACAGCAAATGCGAAGCATTCTTCAAGGATAGCTCCATCCATCATTCCCTTCTGGCGCAATAACAGGCCAAGCATACGATACCCACCACCTGCCTGCAGCATTTCAAGGTTAGGAGCATGTCTGTATGCGCTTTCTCTAATTAAGCGAAGGGCGAGGGCAAGCATTTCAGGAGATTGTGCTGCATTCACAATCGGTAAGAGAACGATGGGACCACCGACCCATTGAAGATTGTCAGCAAAACACTTTGGAGAAATAATACTTCCAGTACCATAGACCACCGCATCCGTCGACAAAAGCCCGTTGTTTGAGTTAATACTAGCTATGTTCACCAAACGTCGTGAGTATGCGCTTCTCTCTTTTGAATCGGATCCGTCCGTCATATTAGAAGTCGACGATGACGCACGAAAGGCACATATAACGTATTTAGGTGAAACACTACAGAAAAGACCCATATAACTTAACGAGTCAGGATCTGGGCCACGATCACTTGAGCTTTCTGATATTTCATCTTTGACGAACTTGCGAGCAAGTTCGTCTTCTGATACACCCCGCCGCCTTAAGGCTTGAGATAAACTATCAGGTTCCCCATTTCCAGCGAGCATTGAAAAGGTGGCAGTTGCGGTGGCAGTCAAGGAGAGTCTTTGAGGCCGATCACCCCAGAATAGACCGCAGAAATCAGGACCGGCCGCGAAAATTGACATGGCATCACGAGGCCCAAGAATAGTAGATAGTAGAAGTACCGAGCCTAATTCCCATACAGGTAGTACGCCACGAACAATACCGCTGCTAGCTAGGAATGGATTCGGTGCTCCAATGTAAAGTCGGGTTTTAGGCGGTAATGACAAGCTGTCAATTTTTATATCTGCCTCAAGTGCTCTTCCATCCACGCACAAGCCTAAAACAGACTTACGAGAAAGTACAGGTCGCTTAGGTGGTTGGAATGTCAAAAGTACATGATGCCATACGCCTGGTGACAGAGGTGATACTGGGAAGCACACAGCTTTGGGAGACGAGGAAGCAATAACGGTGAAGCCGGAGGTTTGGAAGTCGTACCAAACGGAAAGAAATTCTCGCTGTCCTTCAACAACATAGGAGCTGCTCCTTTGCCCTGGAGGAGCAGACAAATCAAGAATGAAAATGTTGCCACTTGTGCTCTCAATTGCATCTGGTAAGCGAAGCCAAATAGAATATGTGAAGCCAGAGGTACTGGCGGGGGGCCACGTCTTCTCCACCGATGATATTGCCCCACTACCGACAACATTATTTACAGCTGTAACAGAGTCTGCAGATGCATAAACCTTCTCAACCTCAATAAACCTTATTCTGCCATCCTTTGCAAGCGAATACAGCTTTTCGTCCATCGGAATATTTTCCATAAATAATGCAATATTATTGAGTGAATCGCCACCCACAATACATCGAGCTACTTTATCCCCCCGCTCAGCTATCATACACAGTGTCCTTAATCGAGTGCAGTGGATCTTCGCTCGTGCTTTACGAGGTTCAGAATTATTTCCTTCTCCTGGAATTAAAACATCGGAACTAGAACCCACAGATGAACCAATGACCGGAAGGCGAATCCTTCTGCTGTTGCGATTACCAGAAGAGCCATCTTCCTCATTTTGTGGGTGAAGCAACGGACCAGCAATACATCGCAGTATACTAACAAAGCCCTCACAAGACATTTTGAATGTTGCAATCCGTCTTAGCAATGCAACAAAACGCGAAAAAAGTGGATGTTCGATATCATCATAGATGAAGGCAAACGCGTGGTTATTGGTTAGACTGTGACATAATCCGGAATCAGCTATCTGCCCTAGGGTTGTTCCTGCTTTGCTGGGAGCGCAAAGCCCAAGAATCTGATCTATTGCTTGCTCAGCTAGCGGTATGAGGGAATGCGTACGACTGACTTGGATTGCAACATCGAGAACTAGTCGACTGGCACTTGGATTATGTAGTACAAAAATTTCTCCTGATTCAGCATCGCTCCCGCGTAAATCTTCTTCAAGGGTATCATGCGTCTGTAAACACAGCTGTGGATGCATGAATCCTAAGGCGAGATTGATGACAAAAGGGGCGCTGTGTGGTGACCCCAATATATCCATACGCGCAACTGCATTGGCAATTGCTGCATAGACTCTGTTGTCCCGAATATAGGTGCGATTTGCTGAAGCAGTTGAGTGTGATACGACGTATGAGTCACTGCGTGCATCCATAGCTTTAGATGAAGTTAACGAAGCAGATGAGCTCTTGGGTTTATCTTTTACTGCTATGGGTGATGTTGACGCATCAAGTACGCCAAACGTTTCTTCTACCAACGCAAGAATACATTCGATGGATTCTGCGTGTGTTGCCTGGGAAACTTCGTCGACCATTAAAGATGTAATTCCCCCAAGGCAAAGTAAAAGTCTGACAAGCGACTCAAAACCTCCCCTTTTTCGGAATGAATCTTGGGCCAATCTATTTTGTTTTAGACCTTCCTTTAACATCGCAAGCAATTTTCGAACCCTGATTATGCTGTTTCCGCCTATTCGTACCACTTCTGTTATTGATTTTCGGTCCGCAACCGAAGATGATGTCTCCATGGAACCTACACCAGTAATTTGGCAAAAATTCTCAGAGAAACGGTCGAGAATATCCAAAACACATTGCATATCCGTCAGTAAGCCCTCATCACGGGTTAACGCCATTTTTGACCCGAACACCTTCAGCGCGGCATCTGATGATTCGTTGCCAAGCTCATTTATACCAATTGCAAGGAGCAAGTTTAGGTCGCCGGGATTTTGAGGTAATAGTTGTGACGACACGACCGCAATATAGTCCTTGACCACGAAATCAATTATCCTACAAAATGCACTATAAATCTGGTCTATCGCCGTGGAGGAAGGTGGATCGAACACAGCATGTTGTGAATCAGGTTCATCATTCTCACTCCTCATAGTATGACTTGGACATGATGCCATTATCAGCGCAAAAAATTCATCAATTTTTTCTTCCATTACGCCGACATTTACCATGACTAACGTGAGGGAATAATTGACTTGCAAAAGCTTCTCCAGAGTGTCACATAGTAAGAACGTATCTTCCTTGAAAAATTTGATTACATCCTTGTTCTCCTCTTCGCCCTCCACATGAAGCCGTAACAACGTTTTACAAAGACAAAAGAAGATTTCACACGCCATATGCAATGATTTTTCACAATTCGAGTCGGGCAATCCCGTACACACAAATTCCAACGTCTTCAATATCAAGGTTTTGAATTCAATATCACTAAAGGTCGAGAAGGATAGTAGATACAACGTCAGTAGATTGTACTTCTCTTCCATAATTTTGAAATTATCTGGATGGTCCGAGAATACCTGCAACATAGTAATGAGTATCTCACTCGTCAGCAAGAATGGGTTCAGGATCTCGGGGGGGGGTATTTTAGCACCACATTCCCCCGGGTGCCGTACTATTCGTTCCGCAATTTCCATAGAAAATGCGGCTAGTTCCCGTGTTTTATCGCCAATTTCAATGATTGGTTTGTCTTTATATTGGTCATAGTAGTGTATTAGAAATGGGACGGACCGATGCAACAGATTCTCAATGACTTCAAACGCAATCGAGTTTTTGACCAGTCCATCTTCATTACCGGATCGTCCACCGGTCTCGAATGACCGCATAAGGTCATCAATACCCGCCCCATTATTATTCCGATCATCATCATCCTTAGTCAAATACGTCCCACATTTACAAGATAACAATACCACAATGGCATGAATCAACTGCTTCAAATTATCACACGTACTCTTCGAAATAGCATAATACAAAACATGATACCCCCCCGCACTCTCAAAATCATTCAACAAAACATCACAATGATGATTACACGACAACTTAACCAACTGCACAATCGCATTCAACGCCATCACCCACAACCCACTCTCCTCCGCCATCCTCCCCTGCAAACACACCGCCCCACTCGGACTCGCCGCCGCTTCCGTCATCCCACACAATTCCCGTGCATCATCCGTCATGCGCATAATCATCTGTTTGTCGTGCAGAAACCACACCAAGCTGTTGCTGAGGCAATGACGGGCGATTTGGATGATGACGGTGGAGGAGGTGCGGGCGATGTGCATTCCGTTGTGGGGGTATTTGGATCCGGAGAGTGCGAGGAGTCCGAAGAGGTGGGGGCGGAGTTGTTCGCCGACGGTGTCGTCGGTGCAGAGGTGGAGGAGGAGTTTTTCTATTTTGGAGGTGGCTCGTTGGGTCATTGGTTCGACTACTATTGGAGGTGGGGGGGGTGGTGGTGGTGGAGTTGCGGTGGTGGGTGATTTGTTGTCGTCTGCTTCTTTTTGTTGTTGTTGTTGTTGTTTGGATTGGTCGTGTGCCAATTGTAGTTCTAGTACGCGGAGCAATCGGAGACAATGAATTAAATTGGGTGGTAGTTCGTTTTCCATGCAGCGTAGGACGAATTTATCGCTGGATGCATTCTCTAGTAAGATATCCACGTCTGATTTTAGGACTGGTCGTCGTCGTCGAGACGTGGTGGTGGTGGTGGCGGTATTTGTATTTGTATCTGTATCTGTATCTATGTAGGAATCCGTTTCTGTGGCATAGGACTCACTGCGTTCCGTAATAGTATGAGT
>Ga0307394_10000016_pt1 | contig 11059 bp, 3 predicted proteins | sample SouOceMePS1035R2_FD_203235 | JGI IMG/M metagenome (GOLD analysis project Ga0307394, IMG submission 203235) | Metatranscriptome of marine eukaryotic phytoplankton communities from Antarctic Ocean - PS103-5.R2 (Eukaryote Community Metatranscriptome) | ecosystem: Environmental > Aquatic > Marine >...
AAAAAAAAAAAAAGTGTGTGTAGCTTATGTATGAGAATGCTATATATAAGTTGAGAATCGGAAAAAAAAAAAAGGTTTTTTTAACTAAGCACTTATTTCCAATTCGTTTTTTATCAGTAGATTATAAAAAAAAAATGTATTAAAGGGGTAACACTGGGAAATCTAATTTTACTAGGTGTATTTTTATTGAAATTTTCACCCAATAAAATAAAAAACACAAAGCAAAAGTATATAAAACTTCCAAGTGTAAAGCCCCATGAAGAAGAAAAAAAATGAGATCAAATCTAAAAGTTTCCCTAAATCTTCGGATTATCTAAAAAAAAATATAAAGGGATCCTCTAAATTCAATCTAATATATAAAAAAGAGATATTACTTCAACAAATATATAAAAGTTTATTTTTTTTAGTTTTATTGTAAGGTTGCATGCAAAAAAAAAAAAGAAATACGACCATTTGCATCTCCAATAATTATTTTTAATGAAACGGGATTATTCGATACTTTTATCGATTAAAATCAGTATATTTTGGACACTCAAAATCGTGGAAAAAATTGTACGACTCCAAAAAAAAAAATTCACTCGTTTTTGAAAAAAAAGGGATCATACACGAAAAAAAAAAAAAGATGGAAAGGATCGCATTCCGTTCATCTGAGTACTCCAATGATTCACATACAAGAAAGAAAAAATTAGATAGATCATGAAAGAAGAAAAAAAGTAGCCACATGACAATTGGTCAACTTCCGTAAAAGTGAACTAGTAACTCGATCACCAAATGGGATTATCTTCTTTTCATGAATATATATATAGAAATCGGTACTGTAATTAACCCTCTAATTGGGCCTAGGCTCGTTTCTATTTTTATTGGCAATTTGCAAATGAAATGCTAATCGGGCCGGGGCCCAATTAGAGGGTTAATTACAGTAAAGTCAAAAAAAATATAGAATTTTTTGAATATAACCTTTATAATGTTCTTTTAAAAAATTAATTCTCTTTCCCATTGAATTGTTATTTTTTTTTTAATTGAAGTTTTTGTAGTTATTGTTTTTAATGGCTTGCTTTCGAAGAATAACTTTTAAATAACATTCCACTAGAGTTTTGATTCATATACTAGATTTCAGAGTCCTAGTTTTTGTTAAGTCATTTTTCAATTAGTAAGTTTTTAAAAAACCCTCCGTCAGATTTTTGATTGATACACTAGATTTTAAAGGGTGCATTTTAAAAAAATACGATGGAAGGATACAAAGGTCACAGGATCTATTTTTTTGGTAGATACATGTACCTTTTTTATATAGACAACAAAAAGTATATACAAACCACATATTCCTTTTTTGAAAAAAAATTATCATTTACATAATTCATAAATGAATTTTTTTTTAATGTTTTTTTTCAAGAAATATCCCTTTTTCAGAACTTTTGGAATGCCAAGATGTAAGTACACAATGACACCATTTTTATTGGGATGGTATACATTACGGCTCCTGTGAATGTAATCAAAAAAAGTAACAAAATGTATACATCAATTTTTTAACTCCAAGAACATTCGAAGATAGCGCAACGTTGCTGATCTCTTGAGCATCGATGTGAAAAAACAAAAGTATCCTTTGCAAAATACATATTCTATATTCCACAAAAACTATCGAGATGACATATGTCGCAGCTCTGACCCTGGGTCTCTGAACAAAAAAATTCTTTGCAAAATATATGTTCCACAAACACTCTAGGGATGAGACATGTCGAAGCTCTTTTGAAGTATTGGTGTCCGAACAAAATTTTTACTGTAAAATATATATATATATTTCCAATTATATCCGTTCCTATTACCATTTTAAGATGATTATTGCTGTGAAAGCTGAAGAATCATCTTCAAATAGTAAAGTTGAAATGAGGGAATTGGGTCCTTGACTACTGTATTTTTTTTTTTGGTACTTTTTAACAACCTCGTATACTAAAAAGTTAAAGAACCGATATTAACATCTTGTACTCGTAATACAGGTGGCAGCGGGGGTAATTTGGCGATTATTTTTCCGGGGGGTTTTCTAGCGGCCACCCTGTATACTATATGAAGTATCACGGAACATAAAAATAACTCTTGAATTCTAATCATGTAATATAAAAATTGTGATACATACTTTTAAATATTTTTGAATATGTTCCCTGATGGTGACCAATAAAATAATTGGTATGAAGAAACATGCATCAGGTATAAATTCTTATATTTTTTATACGCTATTTTGAAACTCATTCTAACAACAGTTGGCAAAAATAAAAAAGGCCAACTAAAATGATGTACAAAAGTAATTTATCGTATACTCAAAAATTAATTGACTGTTAAAACCAAAAAAAAAAAAAACGAAAAAGATTCCACTCATCTTCGCTATCATACAATTTTGTAAGTGTCTACAAAGATTGATTTCGGTTCACACAATTTAAAAAAAAAATCCGAAGAGGAACAGTATCCCGTCAGTGTAGTGTTTAATTTAATTAAACCTTAACAAAACATTCAAGAAAAAAAATCAAAAATTTTTTGTACACAATCATAAAAAAAAAATTGTGTGGGAGAAGAAAACATTCAAGAAAAAAAATCAAAAAAAATTTTTGTACACAATCATAAAAAAAAAAATTGTATGGAATCTCACGTTTTTATTTAATTTTTTTTTAGAGAGAAAGAGTTTGAAAAAAAAAATATATATATTTCCTCCACAACTTGTAAAATTTTTAAAACTTTCACGGTGACCATGTAAAAACCGCAACATAAATTTGGTAAAGAGATTTTTCAAAAATCCGGCAATTCAGCATTAAAATCGCACCAAAATACTCTGCTCAAGAATCTCACAAAATGCGAAATTAGCATATTGAGATTCTCAAACAAAGTATTGTGGTATAATTACATAGGGAACGTGATAATCATCAAAAAAATATTATTTTTCTACAAAAGTAAACATGATATCGACAAAACTACAATCGTCATACTCGATATCACACCTTCGCGTATCAAAAATGTATAAAAATGTAATTTACCTCAACTGAGATTCCAGGACACAAAATCTTATCATAATTTATAATCTATAAAAAATATGAAATGTATTTTTGTTAATAAAATATATCATTATACTTCATATATTGGGTTGTTGTTACAGTGAAAGACAAAAAATATTATGCAAAAAAAATTGGGAAATAATTTATATATTCTTCCAAAGCGGGACAGTATATTTAAAATGTAGCATCATCAAAACACGCTGTTTTTTTTTGTATTTTTTACGTGACCACAAGATCTTGAAAATCCTTCATCAACACCGGATACTTTATGCATCACAAAAAATGATTATTGTACATAATCACGAACGCACACACATGTGGTAATGTCGATGAGCCAAAAAATGAACTAAATCGATTAGACGGTTGTGCGTCCAAGAAAATTCTGGTTTGTATACAAAAAAAGATCGGGCCTTCAATTTCTAGTTCACCCTATTTACAGGGTGGCTACTAGAAAAAAAAACGGAAAAATTATTACTAAAATACCATCTCTGCTACTGGCAGAGGGGAGTTTTCTAGTAACCATTTTTCCGTTATTTTTTCAGTAGGTACCCTGTATTCACAGATTTCGGCCACGATTCCAAACTCACAAACTAACACAACCATCAAAATTCCAGTAAAAGTGCGAGTATTCTTTCAGTGATATATCTTAGCCTCTGTTTTTTAAATTCTAAAATAAACAGAAGACTGAGAAAAAAAATATCAAATTGGAGGCAAGCAAATATATATTGATTCAACGAGTAAAGGGCACTGAGCGTACACCTAGAAAATCACATGTAGAAAAAAAAAAGGTAAGCATCTTAAAATAATAAAAAATAGAACAATGATGAGTACATCTTTTCATTCATCAGACTACATACTTGAAAACAATAAAAGATAAAAAAACATATATTTTTGTTTTTGCTTAATTTAGCAATGGTTGATGATAACCTGTATTGAGTATGGAAAGTAAAGTATAAAGACTACACACTGTACTTGCAGTATCAAAATCTCGATAGATAACTATTTTTTTCTCATTCAAAAGCAGAACAAAAATTATTTTTAATTCATAGGATAGATACCTTCTTTTTTTTTACAATATCGTGATATCTATAATGAAAACATAATCTCCAAAATTAGTGATCCTCCGACTCGGAAAAAAATATGGTGTTATCTCTGAATTAGTGATCCTCAAAAAAAATATGGTGTTATGCATTCAATTTTTTTTTTTCAAAAGAGTGATCAAATCTGTACAATGATCTCCATGTCATGATATCATCAGTTCAAAAAAAAATTATGCATACAAAAAAAAAAGGACACCATTACTTTCATTAAAAAAACAGAAAACAAATATTTTTCAGTGATAAAGTTGAGAATAAAAAAAACATTTTTCATTGTACACCTATACTGTATATAACTTTGTAGCCTTGTATTTTTTATTTTCAAAGATGTGATAAGATAATGAGAGTGTGAAATGCGTTACAGTGATGAATTCACATATTCGCAATGCAAAAATGTGACTTCAGTAAGTGGACATGGACATCGTCCGGGTTCTCAGGTCCGGTTACGTACTCGCCCTCCGGCTACGTGACTCGAGTAGGGACAGCGAATACCTGTAAGAAAAGAGTAAGGGAGCGTACATTGATTTCCTCGGAAATCAATGTACGTTCCCTTACTTATATTCGCTAGCAAAATCTAAGAGTCCCCATTGGACAAAGGTATTTTTTTAAGGGCTCACGTAACGCGTGAGAATCTCGGAACAAGAAATTCACTGTGGGACGATGGGGATAGTCAGAGTAATAAGTAAACTGGATAATAAAAAAAAGAATCACATAAGTAAAAAAAAAAGAGGACGCACGAACGTATTTCACAACATGAAAATACACAAAATTGATTGATTAAAAATACGCAAAAACGAGTTGAGAAATTGTAATCGTTTTCAAAAAAAAAATCTCAATCAAAAAAAAAAAAATGAGTAAAATTTTGATTACAGAGAATACAGAGGGCCTATTTTCACGGCCCTCCCTCAATTGTCACAATAATTGACAGGAAAGTACCCCAATGGGGGCCCAACAATTTTCTTGGCTTCGAAGCACATAAAAATATCAAGTGTGGTCAGGGCACCGTTCTTTTTGTTCCATAAACGTAGTGGGATGTGAGAAACTGGGCAGAAAACGACATTCATTTTCAAAAAATTGATATTATCTTTTGATTCAAAAAATTCTAAACACCAGAGTAAGCGGACCGATAAAAATGATGTGTCTTTTTCATTCGTTTTTCAAAAGAAAAAGAAGTCCCTAATTAAAAAAAAGCATGATTCAGTGTTGGGTAAGAATCATGTATCTGTTAAATTTATTTTCAAAAGAGTTTCATAGTTACTAACTCAAAAAAAAACAGACATCAAAAAAAACACGATACATTCGTCAAAAAAATCTGGCTACTTAAAAAAGTAAACATAATAAGTCCGTACAGAATACAGAGTGTCCGCTAATTATAGACCCGATTTTTTTGTCTGAAGTAAAAAAAAAAACGACCACACCAGGCCCTTTGGCAGCAGAAAAAAAAGAGAACACGATAAGCTGATACCCTGTTTCACGAAAATGAATCAACATTTCTGATATTGAATTAAGGAACCTTGGATCTAAGAGGTACATTTCATTGCAGGTACATCTAGCAAATACCAGAGTCTATCCTTGATCAGAAGACAAATAGTCAAAAATTGAGACACTCCACTATAAAAATAAATAGAAATCTGATATCATCAGTACTTCGTATTTTTTATCATTTTTATTTCATAGAAAGCCACAATAAAAAGGAGCAATCATAGAAATCAAAATTTGAGGGTCTAAATTGCCGATTCGCTATTTTATATCCTCAAATTTTGGGCTCATCTATCGCCATTTTTCCCGTGAATCCATCACTAACTTTACGATGCGGAGACATCTACAGCTCTTTTTTTTTCACCACCTTCTCTGGACTTGACAAAAAAATGACAAAAAAAAACGCCAAAGATCATTTTTTCGACAAACAATCAAAAAAGGATTCGTCATTTTGCAAAAAAAAATTATCTTATTCAATTAATTTCATGACAAAATATTTTTGAATGAGCACTGAAGTGTATACATGACGATATTTTATCATGTTTATATTCTATGTTTTTTCCATACAAAATGGTAACACACAATTATTATTTTTTTACGCTAAAAAACTAAATTTTTTACACAAAAGTTAACAGATGATCAAACCCGTTGTGAATGCGATCTTATTCCTCTTTTTTATTTTCAACTTGTGCTGGAGGTCGTGCTAATTCCCGTTGACGTTGTTCTTCTCGCTGGTGTTGCCGTTCATAAAATACCTTAAGATCTTGATGGAGAATTGCATAAAAAGAAACATCATCTTGCCATTTTGGAATCTTATTTGGACGTACACTTGAATCTAAATATTGTACAACATTTTGATCCCCTCGCAAAAACACATCCATATTTAAAAATTGTTCTAAATAATGCGTAAAATATACATAATCATATTGTGCTACTTCAAGATTTTTAAAAGCATTCATATTTCCTGGAAAACCAAAATGTAATGCACTTTGATCTAGTACAATACGTAAACTTCTTTTAAAACCCTCAAAATGCTGCTGATGATTTTTTACCATATCCAGCTTTGGTTTTAAATCCGGCAAGTATTTATTAAGAATACCAAGTTGGTGTTCACAAAGTTTTTCATCTTTCGTCAGTCTTGCAATCTCGTCTTCATTCTCTTTCGATTTTTCTATATTTTCTTTTTTTTCTCTGGTTAATTTCAGTTTTTCATGTAGTTCTTGAAGTTGCATTTCTAAATTTGCACTTTGTTCTTCTAAATCTTTGCATCCTATCTTAAACCAATTGTCTTCTTGATCTTCGTATGCTGACAAATGATCATTTACCACTTGACGATACGTATTCTTTGCAGCTTCTCTATCATTTCTCAACCAGGAACCAAATGCAAGCATCATACCAAAATTTAATTTACGACGAAACATTGATGTTCTTTCTTTATGTTGTTGTATTGACGCTACAACATTATTAGTGAGCATGCGATCTGGAGGTGAACGTTCTGCAAGAAATTGTGGATATCTTCGAATTAATAGATCATAACGAGTTCGTAATAATCTTAATTCATCTTCGTATATGGGATGAGGTATCTCAGCATGTGGATTTCGTCGTTGGAATTTTACATCATGTATAATCTTTGTATTAAGAACCCACACTTTATAATCTAACATAGCCTGAAAGCTATTTTCAAACATCTCACCGTCGTACGTTTTACAATCAATTTCTAAAACATCAGTCACCAAATTTTCAAGATTACGTTGATAATGCTCAGTTGGTATTCTTTCAATATCACCAAAGTATTGAAGTAAAAATGCACGATATTTTGCATGTTGATAAATTCTTCTAAATTGATCTCGTACTGATTCTGGATCATTACTTAAATTTCCAGTTAATAAAGTATCTGGTTGTATACCAGATAGACTAGAAGGACTGGTATTAGGTGATGATTGATCTCTATCTAATTCATGTTTTAAAAATATATGGGTATATTCCATACCCCAACGATATAATCTTAATGCTTTTTCTCTTAAAATTTCTAAATTTCTTTCTTCAATCTCAGTTTCAACATGATCTTCTCTTTCTGTTAATTCACGAAAATGTTTATGTCCTAAAATTATTAATTCTCTTATCCACAGCATCATGTTTATAGTAGATTGCCATGGAGTATCCTCTACGGTTTCTGCATCTATTATTAAACGTACACCTTCAATAGAAACGGGTATACTAGAATGTATATATTGAACAAACGTCCAAGCATCATCAAGATTATTCCAAGCACCATGTTGTAATCTTAATATCATCCGTAATGCACGTAAACATAAATGATGCGGTTTAAAACTGTGTGCATACGAAATAAATGGATGCTTACTATTAATTAGATTTGGAGGCTCTAATCCAGCTGCAACTTTTAAATTATGGTATGCCATTTGATATCGTACTGATCTTGCTTCATAATGATTTTGATATACTCTCATTTGTTTATAATTAATATGTGCTTGCAATATGTAACAATCACGTGCAAGTCTTTGGTACGGAAGCAAAGACATTCCATCACACTCGTTATTTTTATTAACTGTAATTCGTTTACAATTAAATTCAATTCGTTGTAAAATATAAAATATTAATCCTTCTCCTTGTTGCCAGTTATCCATTTTAACGTGCATTACACATATATTATGTTGTAGTTCTAATGTTATCAAATTATTGATACCAAATCTATCTTTCGTCTGTTGCTCTATATCTTGATCTCGTAAAAAATGAAATGCTCGATGAATTTTTGATATATCATTCTGTTTCACATAAAGTGCAAATTCATTATGTAGTGCAAAAAGATGTATAAAATCCACTCTCGGTTGAATCACAAATTTTGCTGCATCAATTAAAGCTTTTGCTTCTTGAAATTGTAATATCCAATTTGCTTCTGACATTCCTAAACCATTAACATACATCAATTGTTCAATGTGTTCAAAAGAATCTATATCTGGATGTTCCTGTGGTATAGGGACTGGATTATGCCTCATTCGATTTATTATCATTGCACTTATATTTAATAATATTCTTCGTAAAGTATACTGCACATCCAATTCATTTTCTTCCCTATCCCACTGCAATTTTTCATACTGTTCTACATCAAAATCAGCTAGATAACGAAGTAAACCATCAGCCTCATTATTACTAATTTCAGCAGAATCTTGTGATGATTCAGAACACTGTGAAGATGATTTTGATTTATCGATCTCTTGTGACATTTTTACCATACAATAATTCACCAAACGAGTTAAACGTTCTATTGCTTGAGTTTCACCAGCTTGTGAATATGATGATTCAATTTGTGCCAATAGATGATGCATTTGTACTAAACATTCATGTTTATGTTGCGATTTGTCTTGTCCATCAAAAGTAATCAAACGTTGTAATGCTAAACCATATTTTTGAACAAGATTAAATTCACGTGCTACACCATGTTGAGCCAAACGTATACTACACGAATTCTCTAAACGGCGATGTGACTGTATAATGCTATGGTACATGTCCTTCGGTGGTGCGACGAAGAAAGCCTTTCCTTGTTGATTTTGCATATGATCAAGATCACTGAGTGGAGTTTCTTGTAATTTTTGTATGAATTCATATGGTTGTGATGGTGGTGAAATATTGCGATCTGGATATTTTGTTGAATATCGACTGTCAATCAGGCGACGTAACTCTTGTTGCCATTTCCCTTCAGTTGGTGTTGCCTCTTGTATCACCAGTCGGCTAATCTGTTCTTGTAATTTTTCTTTACGTGTTTTACTAAAAAGGGGATATTGAGATAGAAGACCATCGGTATCATAATTTTCTGGAAGATAACCACTACTTCGACCTTTTATGTAATGAATAGGATCAAGTTCCTCATCCTCCTCTTCCATCGATGGTGCTGTATCGTGAAGGGTAGATGCATAGTTAATATAGGTGATTTGTGGTAATTTTTCTCTTCGACGTATTACAGATTCTGGTGAAGATGGAATAAATATCATTGATACATCTTCATCCTCACCAACTTCTTCTATACGACGAACAGGTGATATACATTCTACACTTAATTCTTCTACATCCGATATTCGTACACATTCCGGACTTGATTCACTTGAAAATCTTTCACTTGGATCTAACGATGGACTTTCTGTTGGACTTCGATTTCTTTCAAAATCTTGAACATTTAATTCACGACATACAGCAATTACAGTTTCCACAATCGGCTCGTCCGGTATCATATCCGAATGATTGGAAGGTGTCGGTGTCGCAGTACGTTTTGGAAGCGGATCATCATTTTCATTACGGTATTCTGATGGACTGCGTTGACGTTTTGTTACTGGTCGAGTGACTTTCTCTTCCTCATCTGAGTATTCCTCCCATTCTCGAATTAATTCACAATCTAATTCTTCCTCTTCATCGTTGTCATCAATTTCAATATAAGCTAAACTTTCTGATGAAGATCTTGCTACCATGTTCTGAACTTCGACTGCAATCGGATTCCTCTTAACTGATGAAACACTAACAGGAGGTGAAGCGTGGCAACTACTATCCAGCGATGATCGTAATGATATAGTTGGAGAATTTGATACATTTCGAATAACTGTATGTTCATCTCTCCGCACTTCGGTATCATCTCGATTATCCGCATCATTAATTCTTTCTTCTTGTTCTGTTACATTTATTTCTTCCATATCTTTACTATTATATTTTTCTACAGATAACTCTTGACTAGAATCTATTATTTCTTGTGTTGGTAATTCTATTTCATTAATATTTCTATATGATATTGTTGATACTTCGGATATAAGATTTCGTGGACTTTCATTACAAGTTTTATAATTTCCTGGTGGTGAATGTGTTGTAATAATAGATATATCATTTTGTGGTGTACTCATACCAGACGTTTGTGATACAGTAGTTGATGTATAAATTTCATTTTGTGGTGTACTCATACCAGATTGTGTTGGTAATGTACTATCAGATAATGTTTTTATCATTTTTTTTTTTGAATGTGGAAGATAACTATTAGAATGTTTAAGTAATGTACTATCTGATGGCATTTTAATCATTTTTTGTACTACTGGAGTACTACATTGTGTTAATAATGTACTATCTGATGATACTTTAATCATTTTTCTTTCTTGCGGTATTCGCTCTATTAGTTGAATATCATCAATATTGGTATCACCACTTCGTACATCTTTCTTTACCCTCTTCCTGGTTATGTTATCTTTTAAAGCTTCCTCATCTTTGCTATGTACAGGTAACATTTTTTTTTTTATAAGTACAACAAAAAAAAATTAAGCACGGATTTTGAATTCGAGAAAACAAAAAAAAAGAAAGGAAATTTTAAAAAAAATGAATCCTTACACAACAAAAACGTATGCACAAAAAATATTAAAAAATGGTATTACATTGTTATATAATTTTTGCTTTCATTTT
>Ga0307394_10000018_pt1 | contig 10873 bp, 2 predicted proteins | sample SouOceMePS1035R2_FD_203235 | JGI IMG/M metagenome (GOLD analysis project Ga0307394, IMG submission 203235) | Metatranscriptome of marine eukaryotic phytoplankton communities from Antarctic Ocean - PS103-5.R2 (Eukaryote Community Metatranscriptome) | ecosystem: Environmental > Aquatic > Marine >...
CTCAAGGTACAGACGGATTGATAGACTTCCTATCATTTTTAAGAGACGTAGCTCTTTATTTGAACTTATAGCACGTCCAAGATATCTTATAAATTATAGAATTCCTTTTTTAAAATTTTTTTTTTCTTGTACCTTACTTTTTTTTTTCTCATAATTAAAAAAGTTAACGCATCGTTAAAGAACTGTATATAAATCCTTTTAATTTTTTTAATAAATATTGTATATAAAGTAAGTTTTTTATCCCAATTTTGAATACTTTTTTTTTTTTCAACTATTTACACATTTACTCGAACTAAAGTGTCATATATTATTATAGAAAAAAAAAGATGTTATTGAAAAAATATAAAAATACAGTCCCTATTAATATTTAAAGGGCGGCGGCGTCTGGGGGGCGCCCTAAAAAGGGGGACCTATCTCATCCACTAAAATCTCCTTCCACAAGGAACGGGGAGTTTAGTGGATTTTTAACGTCCCCCTCCCCCCAAAAAATATCTGAGTAATTTACGATGCCACGCTTGGTGGGATCATTACTCTGGTGGCTCGTCAATGCTGCAATTTTTATAGAAGAAGACGAACTAGAAGAGAATGCCAGATACAACAGTACCAGTATTGCATTGCTTAGGCAATGGAATACGCGTCATCTGTCCGGAATTTATGGTTTATCCAGTGATTGTGGAGTTGGTATTGGATTACCATGTTTAGCTGCTGAAAAATGGCAATGTTGGTATAATTTTAACAGTGAAACACCAATCAATGAAAATCATTGTAAATTTGATTTCTCTCCCGTATCGGGAAGATATGGTTGGGACCTTAATCCAGGTGCAGTTTCAAAATTTACCATGTGCGCTTCGGATTCTACTGGTGTTCCTACAGTATGTGGAGAAGGTACTGATTCAGATACCAATTTAGAATTAACTGGATGTTTTTATGATGTTCCCAGTCCTATAGCAGATATTACGAGTGTCTCACTGCAACCAGTTAAAAAAAATGTTTTTTCAGCTTTTGCAATAGCTGCATGTTATTGTCCTAGTGTGGATGTAAATACTTATGGAGCAAAGTGTGGTCATAAAAATGATTATACACAAAATTTTGGTACCATATTTGTATGGACCGCAAAAATTTGTGATTATGCCAATGTAGATGGAACTTGTGAACAAGTTCCATATATGCGTGCGTTTCCGCATCAATATTTTACTTTAAGAATTGAATGTCCAAATGGTGGTTGTGATGGAAATGCAACAACTAATCCAACGAGACGTAATAATCGGGTTAAATATTTGAATTATAATCTTGAAACCGATCGTCCGAATTGGGCCAATCAAGGACTTGAACGTAATTCATGCATGCAAGCTGCGGAATCAGAAGATGTACATTGGCTTAATCCAAATGGAGTAAAAGATGGTGGTTCACTGTTAACATATAAAAAATGGAAAGATAATCAGGTTCGTATTGATGCACCACGGGGAGCTATTTTCGAAGTTTGTTATTGTAATGATATCTGTGACGATCATGCTAATTATTTTAAAGTTGGTGAAATACGAATGGCAGAATTTGTTGGTTTGGCATCTAAAGCACGTTCAGCTGCAGATGCAACTCCCGCACTCGACGTGGTTACCAAACCAGGAACAATTACTTTCTATGGCGGAATAACAAATGCTGGAGATACTGCTTTTAGTCCACTCAATAGTAATAAGTGGAGTGGAGAAGCAGCAATTAATTTACTTAGTATCGATCGTAAAAAAAGTTCTGGGAAAACTTTAGAAGAGACGAAACCAGAAAATATGGATAAAATATGTCAAGATACAGGATATGAAAATCAAATATGGTTAAATAACAATGGTCCAACATCAGTAGAACATGTATTATATAATGGATATCCTTCTGGTACACAAAATGGTATTACACCAGATAATTATCTTGCATTTCATGGGCAATCAGGAAGTGAGAGAACGATGGCGGCACGATTACCAGGATTGTACGCTGTCTGTTATTGCGCAATTATTGAAGCAAAAAATTGTGTTGGAAATTGGAGACATGTGTCCAATATGACGATTCGTGGACCAGTTGCTCGTATTTCTCCATTTTATAGTGGAGGAACATTACCACCATATGTAGAATATAAGATACCTATTGATATGCCATTTTCTTTGGAATTTGACGGCTATGCATTTCGTAGTACCGACAAATTACGTTTTGTACCACATACTACAAATTGTGAAGATGCTACTGATCCAGATGGTTTAGATAATCATTATAAAATAGGATGTCCAACAAATACTTGTCGACTAGCAGTTACAAAAGAAAATATTGCAACGCATCTTACAACGAGTGATTCGACAGCAGTTTTTGCACAAACAGTCGCATTCGATCCGTTAGAAGAAACATGGACCGTTTCTTTTGATGGTGATATAGTAAATCATGTTGCGGAAGGAGACCGTATTACATTTGATTTAGTTACTATTGTCGTTCAAGAGCGAGAAGAAAATAATTGGGATGATGAGGAAGCGTACCTTGGACAAAGATTCGGTGGCATTTATTATTATGCCGATCAAGCAGCAACATTACCACCTGATAGAAAAACTTATCTCGTTCCAAATATTGCACGATATAAACGACGAGATGCGGATAATAGTGTAGAACCTCGTATGCTTGTATTTAAAACAACTGATGCTAATACAGAAAATCAATATATCAATAGTCTTGGAGTTGGTAAATTAAAACTTGCATTTAAAAATAATAAGGGCACATGGTCTAAGCGTAATAAATTATTTACAGCAAAAGAATTAAAAGCAACACAAGTCATTTCAACACAAAATATCTGTTGGGGTATTGGAGATAATGAATATTATTCAAAAGCTGGTGAAATATCATTTATTCAATCACATACTATGATTACAGGTGCAGCAAGTTTATTAACACAGATGGATGGAATAGAAGCTCCAATTATATTAAGTTTTACTATATCAACAACACGTACTAAATATTCAACGATTGATGGTCAATTAGAATTAGTTATCCGTTTCAAAGATGCTAATGGTCAATTAAAACCGCGTCTGATACAAGATACCGATAAAGATCCAACTACGAATGCACTTGCTGGGGAAGTAAATGGTAGTCAAGATATGTGCGGTAAATTATTCAAAGAATTGTGGAGTAATGACGTACATGGATTTCCATTACCAGAAAAATGTTATTTTACTACACTAAGAACTGATGCGGAACCAGGAAGTAAACCAACATTAGAATATGTTATTCGTTTTGCCAAGTTAAACCGTTTAAAACGAGTTTGTACAGTAAATGATGTTGATACGGATTGTTCCTACCAAATTGTAGTGATGGGAATTGCAGATGGTATCACGAAAGATGATAATATTGTCGATTTGTTTACGACGTGCATCGGCTGTTCCGATAATACTTTAGTGTTAGAAAAAGGTGTATTACTTGCAAGTAAAACTACATATGCCCGTAGTACAAAACCACGTTTATCAGATGTTGAAGGTGCATTGTTAACTGATGAAAATGATGGTGTTAGTGATCGCCTTCTGGATTTAACATACTCTCAGATTATCCAAATGAAATTAAAAGGACAAGATGGACAATATCAAATACGAGAAGGTTCCATATTACGTGTATTTTTATGGCCATTAACGGAATGGAAATTACGAGAAAATTGTAATGTATCCTGTACACCAGGAGCAACATCAACGAAATGTGAATCTTCGCAAGTGAGTTGTGAAACAGAAGAAACTGTAAAAGGGAGCGATCGATATAATGTACTAAAAGTAACTTTTCCATTAACATCTGCTGATTTTACACCAATTACATCGCAGACACCAGATCAACATTCCGTTCAATTTCCAGGATTACCAGTACCTGTGAGTGGCTTCTTCCCAACACAAATTTCTGTTGAAATATCAGAAGAAGCAGATGATAGGATTCACCCTGATTATAAGGAAACCGATAGTTCTTCTAAAATAATGAAAGATCCAAATATGTCCGCCTATGGTGCAGTTGGACAAATTGTATTTTCTGGACAAGTCGGATCTGGTACCGAATCATTCATTGCATCACCAAACAATGTGGTCTTTGTTTTAATACGTTTTCCATTATCAATACGTGGTTATGGAAGTGATTATAAATATGGTATTGATCTTCCATCCGATTTTGAATGTGATGTTGCTGATAATAATGGTGCATGGGATCCAAGTGAATTACCAGCATGGTTAATAACAGATAATGAAAAACAGCAGAAGGATTATAATTTAGGTTTAGTAATATCTGGTGGAACATTTTCACAGAATTCAGCACAATGTTTGTTTCAATTAGCGACTGATCAAGTATTATATACGGATATGACTATTTTAGTAAAATTAAATTTACGAAATCCATCACAAGCAATACAGAAAGTAAATCCTGATAATTTATGGAAAACTTCTTATGTGTCTCCTTTAAGAACGGTAGTGGGTTCTTATTTAACATTGGAAGAAGAAGTAGAAGGAAAATGGATGGGAAACGTTGGTATTCTTTCATCTCTATTACGTCATAATTGTCAACCAGCACCACCAGAAGGAACAATGTATCCATTTCAACCTAGTGCTACATTCTTTTTAAATATATTTTTTCAAACGAGACAATCAGGTGGACGATTAGGAAAAATTTATATTGATGCACCAAAAGCTTTTAGTTTTAAAAATCCATGTGTTGTACGTGATCTTCCAGATGAATATTATGCATTACAGGATTCTCCCGATACTCGTTTAAAACGTATTGCAAAAACATCAAATATTCATGATTGTACAACATTAGTACATCCAGTATATTCACGTGCACAACTTGGTGTAGGTGGTTTTCTTTTTAGTACATCGTACTATGGTTTTAAAATTGGTATTGCAACACCAGAAGCTAATATGTACGCTGAATCAAATCATTTACAATGGCGTTTATGGATATTAGATTCTAATAGTTATCCAATTGATGGTACTTCAAACTCCTTACGTTTTAATGTTGATCAACAAGTTGCAGATCAAGAATTTCATGAACAATCATGGGGTATGTTTGGAAGATTGGATACATACATTAAAGTAAATATTGCAAGTTATACACCAAGCAGCGTCAATAGCGATAAAACGACTCTAACTGTTTTAGATATTATTGAAGATTTCCAGGTGTTATCAACTTTACGTGTAACTATTGCTTCCGGATATGAGTGGGGTGATATTTCTAGTTTTAATATACAACCTACTGGTGCAACAGAAAAGTGGCCAGATGTTCCAGTAATTGAGAATAGAAATCAATTAGTATGGATTGGAGGAATAGTATTTTTACCTTATCGCAGGTATGGTTTCTCCATAGACCTTGTCGTTCCTGATTATACTCCTACTGGTACAACGAATGCAATTTATTTTGAATTTGGATATGGAGACAGCGAGATCAATAATGACGAACTTAGAAAAAAACGATCTAAAGCTCAAGCAATTCCCTTACAACAAATAAAATCATTAATTAATGCAGTATTAGGATTTTCATCCAATAGAAAAGGATATGCAAACAATCGGATGGAATTTCGTGTACAAACAGTTACTGCACTCTTGGCAAGTCCGGAAGGTTTAGGTATATACGGAAATGAACAAACAAAAGGTTTTGTACCATCGTGTGACCAGATTATACCAGAAGGCGCACCACAAGTATTTGGTAAATTAAGCTGTAGTATTATGGTTGTTGATGATTTACCGAAAATTTCTTTAAAAGTAACATCAGTGGCACTTCCACCAGATGATTATCGTTTTGTTATATTAATGGCAAATCCAGAAGAAGCTAACAGTAATGCAGCCGTATGGACCATTGGTACTTATAAAGATGTTGTTAATTTTTTAGATCCGGTTGATAAATCTATTGATGTTACAGGTTTTCGAATAAATAATCCAATGCCCCAAGCACGTTTAGTAAGATTAATGGCTACTGAAAAAAGAGCTATTGGACGAGATGATCGACCATCTCATGCATCATCCTTATTATTTGCATTTCGTATCGATCAAGAAGCGGGTAGCACCGGTGATTTAGTTTTACGTGGACCAGATGGTTTTCGTTTTGCAGAAAACTGTCTATATGATTTATATACAAGTCCAGATGATGTATTTGGTGGCGGTATGGGAGATGAATTTGAGTCGAAAACATTTTGTCCAACAATAGGAAAACAACCATGTTATCAATATACAGTATGGTATGAATATCAAACACCAACAGCATGTTATGGTTTAGAAAATGTTGCACGTATCTCTATACCAGCAGGTTTAAAAACAGATGAAAAAACATTTTATGTATTTCGTATTGGTATCTTAGAAAATCCTATTACAACACCTTTATGGAATTATTGGAGTATTAGTTTTAATGGCGAAAGTAGTGAACCATTTGAATCTTTTGAAATTGCAACATTTCCAAAATCAGAAATAATACCAGCAAGTACATCAACTGGAGAAGCAGGACCAGTAGAAATATTTTTTGAACCATTTAATACAGTTCCTGGTAGTGGAGTTATTAAAATATTTGCGCCATCCGTATTTACTTTTGTACAAGAAAATAATGAATGTGTTGGTGCAGTTTTTGGTGTTGATAAACAAATACCATATGAATATTTTGAATTAAAATGTGAAGTTTTACCAACTGATAATCAATTATTATTATATTTTGCACGATTAGAAGAACGTCAATTTGCAGAAAAAGGAAAAGTATATCGTTTAGCAGTACAAGTACAAAATCCTACTGGCAGTCAAAAAAAAGCTGGTATCTGGCGTATTGAATCTTATTCAGAATTTACTGGAGATTTCGGTTCTATAGTTATTGATGAGATTAAATTTTTAGATGCCGTTAATATCATCGGTTATGCTATATCTGAAAAAATGACGGTATGGTCTGTTTGTCAAACAGAAGGTGGAGAAAATTCATGTGAACCGGTAAAACGTAATGGATTAACAGATTTAGAAGATGTTATCTTTTCTATGCAATTTAAACATGATGTGAAACCAACCGATCGTATTACTATCTTAGGACCAAAAGATTATATTTTTGCATTAGATCCAACTGGAGAATTTGAAATTGTATGTTTAGGATTTGAATGGGTTGGTGGGGATAATCCATTTAGTGAAACGGAACCAACATGTTTATGTGATTTAGATGAAAATAGATGTACTATGGAATTTATATTAGAATCCGATGCAAATATATTACCAAATAGTAAATTAGTACAATTTCATGTAGATATGCAAAATCCTCGTAAAACACCTGATATGGCGCAGAATGGCTGGAAAATGACACATTTTGATCAAAATGGAGAAATGTATTCTGGATCTACTGTCCCAAGTTGGCCAATTGTTCCACAATTAGAATTAGATCTTAAGGATATAGAAATTGTAGGACAAAATCAAGCAGCTGGACAAATTACCGATTTAGATATTACTTTTCTTCCAGTGTCATCTGCACGTTCCATACGTATTCAGGTTGATGAACCAGCTGGTTTTGAATTTGATTATTCTATTTTATCACCTACTATGTCTGGTAGTGGATTTTCAATTAGTAAAAAAAATACAACAGGAAATGTAATTACTATTTTTGGACGAATGCTAGCAGATAATAAAGTAACTTTTTCCATTAATTCTGTTTTACTCGCAAATGGTGGTGGACCAACAAAGTGGACATTTAAAACATATAAGAATCGTCATTATTCTGCTACCGATCTAATGGATGAAAGAAATAATATGGATGGTTTTCGTTTACCAGGAAAAATTATGGTAACGGAACAAGAATTAAGTTCAGAATATCGTGATCGAAAAACAGAATTTCCAGTCCAAAGCTTATTTCAGGCACGTATTGGAGAAGAAGCTACAGTAGAATTTCAATTAACATTTACCAGGAATGTGCAGGCAACCGAAAGATTACGAATTACGTCTTTAGGAGAAGGGGCATATGACTTGAGACCAACACCATTTATTGTGATAGGAAGTAAAAAAGTAGAAACTGCTGTTATGAAAATTGATGGTGCTTTAGAAGCAACAGTATTACCGGATGGTAGTACAGAAGAAGTAGCAATATATGCTAATTCACCATATCAAGTCATTATGAAAGCGGTTCCTGCGAAAGGTATTACATCTTGGAAATTTGAAACATTAGATGGAGCACGATATCCTACTAATACCAATGATTCAGAAACACCTGGTTTTCATCCAGTTAATACATTAGGTGTTGTTGTAGAAGTCGCAACACGAAGTCCACCAAAAGCGGAAGTTGAAGTTATTATTACTATAAAATTTGAAGGAACATCACCAACATCACTATTGATCATAGCACCAGCAAATTTTATATTTCCAGTAGGATTATCAGGTTGTGGTTTAGATTGTATGCCAAGTGCATCATTTGGTTCAACTGGACGTAAAACAGCAGAAATACGTTATGGATCACGTGAAAGTGGTGATTCTATAAGAGTAAAGATTAATACTCCGATGATGACACCAGCAGAAAATGATTTACAATGGTTTGTAGAAGCACGATCATTAGATGAAACTTTAGGATGGGGTCATTCAGAAGGTTTTCCTATCAATCAAATGCAAAATATAGAAATTGTTTATCCTGCACTCGCAGATATGGAAATGAGTAAAGTTGCAATATCATTTACTACCAGTGATATTGATGATGGTAATCAAATATTGGTAGAACAACCAAATGGTTTTCTTTTATATTGTAGTGAAGGAAAATTTAAGCAGGTATCTCTACCAGGTGATTTACCCGATTGTGTTGATGAACCATTAGCTTTAACATTAAGTGTTAATTTAGAAAGAAATCGTGATTATAGTTTTGTATTAGGTATTGATACACCATCACAAGATATTCCATCATCACAAAATACATGGAATATTATTATTAAAAATTTTAATCTTATCGTTGTTGATGCAAAATACGGTTTTGAAGGGCCACCACTTATTCCATTTTCTGATAAAAGATCTACATCGTTAGATGTCAGTGAATTTACAATGAGTTGGACAAAAACCGTTCCTGGTCAGAAAACAGAAATTACGTGTGGAATTACTTTTGAAGATGAGACAACTGGAGTTGCAGCCGTTTTAATTGAATTTCCTGAATATTTTACACATGATATTACTTTTGTAGCAGCCGTAAAAAATAATGCAAAAAAATTTCCAGCAAAAAGTGGTGATGCGTGGGTTGATGCCAGTAAACCAGAATCATTAAAACTTTTAATAGAAGAAAAGGAAGAGCTAACGCCCGTCCCAGCTGGTGTATTTAATTGGACATTTCCTATATTAGTACCCTGTTGTGGACAAGAAGATTTTCCAAAAAGAAATATTTGGCATCTAAGTTTATGTGCAGATGCTAAATGTACATCACGTTCTGATAAATCGGTGTTAGCAACTTTTCCGCATGAAGGATTTGATGCATCGGATGAAAATGATGAAGAAGGTGCTGATGGAGATGGAACAAGCGATTGTCCAGCTATTGTACCATTTTTACATTGGTTTTCGATTCTTTATTAAACTTTTTCCACTCGAAGTTATTATTATAGCTGCTACATGATATGTACGCTGGTTTTTAATTCTTAATTAAAGTTTTTCCATTATCACAACCACGCATTAAATTTTGTAGTAACTGTTCATTCATCAAAGAAATTCATTATATATAATCATACAGCTCCCACAACATGAAGTTGTGGTGAAAAAAATCTCAAAATTATATCGTTATAATAAAATCAAAAGATAAACCGTTTCTTTCTTAAAGTGCTGCTTTAGCGCTTCGAATTAAAGATACAACTTACGGATAGCAAAACTTTTACCGGTGAAGATTTAATCACTTTTAAACTTTATGATGTTATTCATATAGTGAAAGAATTATGGATTTTGTGGACGGTCCTGGCATCGGCGACAGGTGTATCGTATTTGCTTCCTCAATATTGTCATATATAGGACGCGTGGAAGCCCTAATCCATGAATTGAAACCTTCACGTTTATATTGGAGAAGAACCGTATACAATTTTGATTTTTTGAAATGTTTATCGAGTTATGCTTATAGAAAAAAAAGAACATACCGAATGAAAGGACCGTGATATTTTTACTAGCCGAAGCCGATAAGAATATCACAGTACGGTTATTAGGGTTACGTTCTTCTTGTTCTATGGGTGTGTACAGTTATCCAATAAGTTATTATTTTTCTATATTTTTTTATGTCGGTTACCTAGTACCATTTTTTATATTTCCAGTTCCCTTTCCAAATTTATTCGGTGATGAGTGGCACCGTATCTTTTTAACTTTTACTGAGATCATTACCGAAATATTGCATGGCAGATTGTTTTCTTGTTTAGTCGCGAAAGCATTTTCACGTGGTGCTTTGCTCCCACATTCTTGTTATTTTTGATCTTTCTAACGGAATGTGACCAATGCAAAAGGTTCAAGACAATAGTTATGTGTCAGATTCTACGTGAAAAGGCTTTTATGATAATTAGTAAACTTTTGACAGTGGAACAAGGGTCTTTGATGATTTCTCAGGGTCTCTTAAATTATTGTTGTTTTTTTTAGTGGATCTTATAATACTCAAATTTTTAATATTATGCAGCACTCATACTCTCCGTCCAGACCTACGAGGGGGGGTCTGCGTTGGGGGGGATCCGAAATCGCCTCTGAGACCTGTAACCCCCCTCGTAGGTGTGGACGGAGAGTATTTTTTTTTATGGACTTTTTTTTTCTCAATGTCTCTTACATCAATAATATATTTTGATCTTATGATTATCATATAAAAACAAAACAGTATTACTCATACTTTTTGAGGATCATAATTATAAAAAATCATTTGTCGAAATAAATCAAAAAAAAAAAAA
>Ga0307394_10000019_pt1 | contig 10501 bp, 1 predicted proteins | sample SouOceMePS1035R2_FD_203235 | JGI IMG/M metagenome (GOLD analysis project Ga0307394, IMG submission 203235) | Metatranscriptome of marine eukaryotic phytoplankton communities from Antarctic Ocean - PS103-5.R2 (Eukaryote Community Metatranscriptome) | ecosystem: Environmental > Aquatic > Marine >...
AAATGGTTATATTCACCATTTATGGAAATTACGGTGACAGAATGTGAACATTTAGTTAGTAATTGTACAAAATTATTAGCAAAAAGTATTAAAGCATTTGCAAGTAGAGATAATTGTGCACAAGTATTAGAATTAGCAGCACGAACATTAAAAGAAGTAGAATCATTTGCACGTTTTCTTCCAAGTGTGGGTGCTTTACGTAATCCAGGAATGCGAGAACGACATTGGGTTCAAATTGGGTCCGTACTCGAAGTAGAAAATTTTGATCCAAATGGTGAAAATATGCATTTAGATTATTTAGAAACTTTAGGACTTTTAGATGTTACACCTAAAATTGTAGAGATAGGAGATCGTGCTGGTAAAGAATTTGCGATAGAAACACAATTAAAAACATTAAAAAATGATTGGGAATCGGTTGAATTTGATTGTAAGGAACCATATAGACAAACAGAAACATATATTTTGAAGGGTGCAGATGAGGTTAATACTATATTAGATGAACATATTGTTTTATCACAAGCAATGCAATTTTCTCCATTTAATAAACCATTTAAAGAAGAAATTGATGAATGGGTTGAAACATTATTATATATCAGTGAATGTATGGAACAATGGTTAAAAGTACAATTAAGTTGGATGTATCTACAACCAATATTTGAAAGTCCAGATATTGCAAAACAATTACCGATGGAAGCAAAAAAATTCAAACATGTGGATGGTACATGGAGACAAATAATGGGTCGAGTACATACTAATCCAAAAGCATTACCATCATTACGACAAGAAAATTTATTAGATCGTTGGAAAATATGTAATGAAGAATTAGATTGTGTACAAAAAGGTTTAGAAGATTATTTACAAACAAAACGAGATTCATTTGCACGATTTTATTTTTTAAGTAATGATGAATTATTAGAAATATTATCACAAACACGTGATCCTTTACGTGTACAACCATATCTTAGTAAAGTATTTGAAAATATGAAACAGCTTCGTTTTGTTAATGGAGTTGATATTACTCATATGATCTCAGCCGAAGGTGAAGTTATTCCGTTTGTCCTTATGTTACCTACGGGAGGAAAAGGTGTTGAAGATTGGATGAGTGAAGTAGAAATGTCTATGGTTGCTGCAATAAGAGATCAGATGCGTATCTGTATTGAAAAATATCCTGAAATGGATCGATCTACTTGGGTATTAGAGCATCCAGGACAATGTGTATTAAATGGTAGTCAAGTACATTGGACTATTGAAGTAGAAGATGCATTAGATGAAGGAGAAATTACAGGATATTTAAAAATATTAAATGAACAATTAACGAATTTAGTATCATTAGTGATGCGTCCCTGTACAAAATTACAACGTACATCCATTGGTGCATTAGCAGTTATTGATGTACATGGTAAAGATGTGGTAGAACGGTTAGTACAAGAAAAAATAACTTCAGCTGGTTCTTTTGAATGGATTTCACAATTACGATATTATTGGGAATTAGATGATCGATCCGATACTGATGAACATATGTGGGTTCGTATGGTACAAAGTAGTTTTCCATATGGATATGAATATTTAGGTAATACATTACGATTAGTTATTACACCATTAACAGATATGTGTTATCAAACATTAATGGGTGCTCAAAATTTAAATTTAGGGGGCAATCCTTCGGGACCAGCTGGTACTGGAAAAACGGAAACAACGAAAGATTTAGCAAAAGCATTAGCAAAACAATGTGTTGTATTTAATTGTTCTCCAGAAATGGATTATATTATGGTAGGAAAATTTTTTAAAGGATTAGCGGTATGTGGTGCATGGTGTTGTTTTGATGAATTTAATCGTATTTACATTGAAGTGTTATCTGTTATTGCGCAACAATTACTTGTTCTTTTTGGAGCAAAAGCGAAGATGCAATCCTTTTCATCAGTTGCAGAAATTGTATTTGAAGAAGCATCCATTGTCATGAAACCTACCTTTAATGTTTTTGTTACTATGAATCCCGGTTACGCTGGTCGTACAGAATTACCGGATAATTTAGCTGCATTATTTCGTCCCGTCGCTATGATGGTACCCGATTATGCATTAATTGGAGAAATTATGTTTTATGCATTTGGTTTTCGTAGTGGTCGTGGTATGGCAAAAAAGATGGTTTCGACCTTTAAATTAGCATCCGAACAATTATCATCGCAATGTCACTATGATTACGGAATGCGTGCTGTGAAGACAGTTATTGATGCTGCTGGTCACAGTAAACAAAAATTTCCCGATGCACATGAAAATCTTTTATTGTTACGTGCATTAAAAGATGTTAATGTTCCAAAATTTTTAAAAGATGATATACCACTTTTTGATAACATTATCTGTGATCTTTTTCAAGATGTTGAAGAAACAAAATTAGATTATACACAATTAACAGCTGCATGCAGTAATGCGTGTACAGAATTAAATGTACAGATGTTTGATAATTTTCTTTTAAAAATTATACAATTATATGATATGGCACAAGTACGACATGGTATGATGTTAGTTGGACCAACTGGTGGTGGAAAAACATATAATTATCGTGTTTTACAAAAAGCATTAACTGCAGTATGTAAAGATATACGAAAAAATGCAAATAAAAAATCATCAAACGAAGATATTGATTCTCCGTATCAAATAACCCATGCTCGTATTTTAAATCCGAAAAGTATTACACAATCACAGTTGTATGGTGCTTTTGATGATATTACACATGAATGGGCAGATGGTATTGGAAGTGAACAAATTCGTGCTGCAGTACGAGATCAAGAAATACCAGATAATCAATGGATTATATTTGATGGTCCAGTCGATGCACTATGGATTGAAAGTATGAATACTGTCCTTGATGATAATAAAAAATTATGTTTAGTGAGTGGTGAAATTATATCATTGTCTCGTCAATTACGTTTAATGTTTGAAGTAGAAGATTTAGAAGTGGCATCACCTGCAACTGTTAGTCGTTGTGGTATGATATATATGGAACCAACAAGTTTAGGTATTGATCCTCTTATAAAAAGTTTCATGGAACGTTTACCAACTGCTATTAATCAATTTGGTGGTAAAGAATATTTACAACGCATTGAAAAAAATTGTTTTGATTTTTTAAAGCCATGTGTACAATTTATAAGAAAAAAATTAAATATACATGTTATATTACAAGTAATGGATCTATCACTTGTATTAAGTTTCTTTCGTGTGATGGATACATTTTTTTCACAATATCAAGAAACTATTACACGCTCTATTGATTGTATGGAAGAAGGGGTAAAAGAATTAGATCAAAAATTAGAAAATATATTTCTCTTTAGTTTATTATGGAGTATGGGAGGACATTTAAATAATATTGGTCGTATTACATTAGCAAAATTTATTTGGCTTGCTATTGCTCAAGATGAAGAGAAAGTGGCTAAATGGAAAAAAGATGCAATTTTTAATGGAGAAGGTATTGGATGGACATTTATTCCACCACTCTCTTATACTTTTACTACTGGTTTACCAGATGGTACAAATTTATATGATTATTTTTATGATGTGAAAGAAGCATTGTGGAAACCATGGATGACCACTATACCGGAATATAAAGTACCTGTTGGACAACCATATGAAGAGATTGTAGTTCCATCTGCTGAAAGTACACGTACTACACGTATATTTACTTTACTTTTAGAAATTGGTTGGCACGTACTTCTCTGTGGCCAAACTGGTACTGGAAAAAGTGTTTCGATGAATATGTATTTGAGACAAAATGCACCATCACATTTTCAACCAGTTTTTTTAACATTTAGTGCCCAAACTCGAGTAAATCAAGTACAAGATGTAATAGATGCACGTTTAGGAAAACGACGTCGTGGTGTATTTGGTCCAGGTCCTGGTAATAAATTAATTATTTTTATTGATGATATGAATATGCCACAAAAAGAATTTTATGGTGCACAACCTCCAATAGAATTATTGCGACAATGGATGGATCATAGTGGATGGTATGATAGAAAAGAATTACAATTTTTTTCTATTGTTGATACAATAATGGTAGCTGCTATGGGTCCACCTGGTGGTGGACGTACATATATTACAGAAAGATTAAAAAGACATTATAATGTTATTGGTATCTGTGAATTTGATAAAGAAGCAATATTAACAATATTTAGTACCATATTAAATTATTTTTTTCAGTCATTTGATTCTGAAGTTGCAAATAAAGTAATGGCGATGGTTATGGGATTACAAAGAATATTTGCAAAATGTTTAGAATCTCTACTACCAACACCCCAAAAATGTCATTATCTATTTAATTTACGTGATATGTGGAAAGTATTTTTAGGTCTCTCCAGTTTAGGACGTAGGAAAGGTAATAACATTCTCATGTTATGTAAATGTTGGTGTCATGAAATTACACGTACATTTGGTGATCGATTAGTAGTACAAGATGATCGTGATTGGTTACATAAAATAATGTTAGAAGAAGTAAATGATGTATTTGATTTAACACCAAGTGAAGTATTTAATGATCAAAGGCTTATATTTACAAGTTTTTTAGATACTGATAATCATCAGTATGAATTGATACCAGATGAAGAATCATTAAGAGAAACATTGGAATTTCAATTAGAAGATTATAATTCTATATTTTCTGTACAAATGCATTTAGTAATATTTCTTGATTTTGCAGAACATGTATGTCGTATATGTCGTATATTAGATCAACCAAGTGGTAATGCATTATTACTAGGTGTTGGTGGAAGTGGTCGACAAAGTTCAACACGATTAGCGGTATATACCAATGAATTGGAAACAATGCAAGTTGATATTGGTAAAGGATACGGTTTAACAGAATTTCGTGATGATATAAAAGCATGTTTAATACGTTGTGGAGTAGATGATAAAAAACAAACATTTCTTTTTACCGATGGACAAATTGTAAATGAACAATTTGTTGAAGCATTATCATGCCTTTTAAATAATGGAGATGTTCCAAATTTATATAAAACAGAAGATATGGATAAAATTTTATTTAATTGTAAACCATTATGTGTAAAAATGGGTATACAACCAACTAAAGATAATATTTTTGCTGCATATTTACAACAAACCAAAAGAAATTTACATATTGTATTAGCATTTTCACCTATAGGTGATGCATTTCGTGAACGTGTTCGAATGTTTCCCAGTTTAGTAAATTGTTGTACTATTGATTGGTTTCAAGAATGGCCACCAGAAGCACTCGTATCTGTAGCAAGTCAACAATTAGCAGATACGGATATGGGAGAATCCAGAGATGATGCATTTACATTATTTCGAACCGCCCATCAATGTGTTGAACAATTATCTATTAACTTTCGAGATGAGATGAAACGGTATGTATATATCACGCCCACTTCCTATCTGGAATTATTGATGGCTTTTCAAAAAGTGTTGGGGGCTAAGAGAAGTTATATCAATTCTCGAAAAGATCGATATCAAGCTGGTATTGATAAAATTATATCAGCAGAAGAACAAGTAGTTGGTTTACAAGCAGATTTGGAAGCAAAGCGTCCGTTTTTAGAAAAAACAAATCAAGAAGTACAGGAGATGATGGAAAATATAGCAATTGATAAAGAAAATGCTGGAAAAGTACAACAAAAATGTTTACTTGCAGAAGAAAGTGCAAGTGCAAAAGCAGCAGAATGTACTGCGATTGCAGAAGATGCGCAGCGGGATTTAGATAAAGCATTACCAACATTAGATTCTGCTGTTGCTTGTTTAAAAAAATTAAAGATGGATCATATTCGTGAAGTAAAAGCATTACCATCACCACCAGCAGGTGTTCGTTTAACAATGGAAGCTGTTTGTATTATGTTTCAAGTACCTCCAGTAAAAAAAAATGATCCGGATAAACTTGGAAAAAAAATAGATGATTATTGGGAAGCAGCAAAGAATAGTATTTTAATGGAACCACGAAAATTATTAGATAATTTATTTAATTATGAAAAAGATTCTATACCAGAAAAAGTAATTTCTTCAATAGCACCATATATAGAACGTGATGATTTTGATCCAACTGCTATACGTAAAGCATCCGTTGCATGTGAAGCAATGTGTATGTGGGCACGTGCTATGTTTACATATCATGGTGTTGCAAAGGAAGTAGAACCAAAAAGAAGACGTTTAAAAGAAGCAGAAGATGAATTAAAAGAAGTTAATAAATTAGTTGATGATGCACGTGCAAAATTAAAAGAAGTTAATGATCGTATTGCTGATTTAGAAGCAAATTATAATGAAGCAGTGAATAAACAAAATCAATTAGAAGCAGAAACAGAGATGTGTAAGGTTCGTTTGAATCGTGCAAATGCATTAGTTGGTGGTTTAGCAAATGAAAGAATACGTTGGAATAATAATGTAACGGATTTAAATAAGAATTATGATAATAGTTTAGGTGATTGTATTTTAGCAGCTGCAATGTTAAGTTATTCTGGTCCATTTATTGCAACATATCGTTTAAAATTAGAAGAAGTTATTGTTAATAAAATGTTAGTAATGAAATTACCACATACAGAAAATGTAACAATGCGACAAGTATTAGGTGATCCAATAAAATTACAAGAATGGGCAGCAGCTGAATTACCAAATGATTTATTAAGTATAGAAAATGCTATTATTATTGATCAAACACGACGATGGCCTTTAATGATTGACCCACAGCGACAAGCAAATAAATTTATAAAAAATATTGGTAAAGCGATAGAAGCTGGTTTTGAATGTTGTAAAGGAAGTGATAGTTCATTTTTACGTACATTAGAATTAGGAATACAATTTGGAAAATGGGTCCTTTTAGAAAATTGTGGTACTCAACTTGATCCAGCATTAGAACCAATTTTAATGCAACAAAAAATAAAAGATGGTACTGGATATGTTATTAAATTAGGTGAAAAAACAATAGCTTATTCAAAAAGTTTTCGTTTATTTTTAACAACAACATTACCAAATCCACATTATTCTCCAGAAACAAGTGTAAAAATGACAATGTTAAATTTTGCTATTACACCAGAAGGTTTAGAAGATCAAATGTTAGGTATTACAGTAAGTAAAGAAAGAAAAGACTTACAGGAAGCAAAAGAAACGTTAGTAAGTCAAAATTTATTAATGACACGACAATTACAAGATATTGAAGATGAAATTTTAAGATTATTACGATCATCAGAAGGAAATGTATTAGATGATAATGTACTTATTGAAACTATTAGTAAAAGTAAATCAGTGAGTACTGAGGTTGAAGAAAAAAAAATAGAAACGGCCAAGACCGAACAACAGATCGATATTGCACGAGAAGGGTATCGTGTTGTTGCATCGCATGCAAGTGTTCTTTTCTTCTGTATTGTAGAATTAACAACTGTTGATCCAATGTATCAATTTAGTTTACTATGGTTTCGTCATTTATTTGAAACTACTATCGATCAAAGTGAAAAATCAGAATTGGTTAGTGATCGTCTTGAAATATTAAAAACAACATTTACACAAGTATTATATTCGAATGTATGTCGTGGTTTATTTGAAAAAGATAAATTGATGTTTAGTTTAGCATTATGTATACAAATTCTTCAAAGTTATAAAAAAATATCAGGTGATGAATTAACATACTTTTTATGTGGAACCATTACACCACATGGTCCAGAGGCACCAAAAATAATAACAGAAGTGAAAGATTGGATGAGTGACAGTATGTGGAGTGATTTTTTAACATTTTCAAAACTGTCAAGTATGCAAAAATTTGAAATGATGGATGATATAAGAAAAAATACAGCAGCATATAAAGCAATGTATGATTCTTCAGAAGCAGAATCAGAGGAATTACCAAAATTATTTTATCCTCCTGCAATAAAAACGGAAACTGATCAGAAGCAAATGGAACCCTTTGGTAACAAGATAACTAATACTCCTGGTTCAATTACATCTTTTCAAAAATTATGCTTTATACGTACTTTTCGTTTAGATGCAGTATGTCCTGCTGTAATAAAATTTGTAGAATTAGAACTTGGATCTTATTTTGTTGATCCACCTACTTTTGATATCGCAGCAAGTTTTGCAGATGCAACGAATATAACACCATTAGTTTTTATACTAAGTAGTGGTACTGATCCTGTTGCCGATGTACTTTCTTTTTGTGAAACGATGCATAAACGTTTAGAAACTATATCATTAGGACAAGGTCAAGGACCAAAAGCAAAACTTTTAGTTGATCATGCCGCAGCTACTGGTGGTTGGGTATTATTACAGAATTGTCATCTAGCAATTTCTTGGATGCCAGAATTAGAAGCATTATGTGAACAATTAAATCCTGATCTTGTTAGTAAACATTTTCGTTTATGGTTAACATCGATGCCATCGACATCTTTTCCTGTACAGATATTACAAATTGCAGTAAAAATGACTAATGAGCCACCGAAAGGTTTACGTGCTAATTTGATGCGAAGTTATAGTCAGATCAAAGATGCTATGTTTGATGAATGTACGAAACCGTCTGTCTTTCGTAAATTATTATTTGGATTTTGTTTCTTTCATGCCATAGTACAAGATCGACGTAAATTTGGACCGATTGGTTGGAATATTAAGTATGCATTTACCAATGAAGATCTTCTTGCATGTCGTCGACAACTTTTATCATTTATCAATGTATATGAAGAGGTTCCATACAAGGTTTTAACATATATTGGTGCTGCTATTAATTATGGTGGACGTGTAACAGATGATAAAGATAAAAGATTAATTGAAGAGATAATAGGATCATATGTATGTCCTGAAATGATAGATGAAGGATCTGAATATAAATTTAGTGCATCGGGTACCTATTATTGTCCAGAAGATGATATACCGATGACGGTTGAACAATATTTAGAATATATTCGTACATTACCATTAAATCCTGCACCGGAAGTATTTGGAATGGATGATAATTGTAATATAACATATGCAGAAGGTGAAGCAACTACACTTCTAAATGGAATTCTGTTGGTATGTTCCATGAATTCAAGTAGTAAAAAAGGAAAAAGTAAAGAAGAAATACTTGAAGATTTAGCATCTGATGTTGAAAAAAAATTAAATCATCAAAAATATAATATGGATCTCGTAGAAGATAAATTTCAAACACAATATAATGAAAGTATGAATACAGTATTAAAACAAGAATGTTTAAGGTATAATCGTTTACTTGGTATTATACAATCATCATTACCATTATTAAAAAAAGCATTACTTGGTACTATTGTAATGAGTGTAGAATTAGATCTTTTAGGTAATGAAATGTTACAAAATAGTGTACCAACAATGTGGGCAGATAAAGCATTTTTAAGTTTAATGCCATTAGCTAGTTGGATTGGTGATTTAACGCGAAGGATTCGTTTTTTACAAAAATGGATTGAATTTGGTACACCAAAGATATTTTGGATTAGTGGATTATTTTTTCCGCAAGCATTTCTTACCGGAGCATTACAAAATTTTGCAAGAAAAGATAAGGTGGAGATCGATCGTTTGGAGTTCAGTTATACTGTCATGGATGATTTAGATGGAAAACCAGAAGAAGAAATTCAACGACCACAATTTGGTGTTTATGTTACTGGTATATTCTTAGAGGGTGGACGATGGAATAAAAAAACATCAGCTTTGGACAGATCATTTCCGAAACAACTCTATGCTGAATTGCCTTTGATGCATTTTTTACCAGTGAAGGATAGACCAAAACCAAGAAGTACATATCATTGTCCAATCTATAAAGTTTTATCACGTGCTGGTACTTTATCAACAACAGGACATTCTACTAATTTTGTTATTTCATTAGATTTAAAAAGTAAACAGAATCAAAGTTATTGGATTAAATCCGGATTAGCTGGATTTCTAGCTTTAAAATCGTAAAATCAAAATTGATATTTTTCGAAGCCAATGCAATTTTTTGTGTACAATTTTCTATTTTATAACGATTAGGATTCTGTAGCATTTCTTTACAATTTTTTTTTCTTATCGGAATCATTTCGATATAGTGATAAAATGATGTTTTAACGAATGGTAGTTTGGGTAAAAAAATAAGTTGGAAAAGAGGAACATCGATAAATCGGAGAAAAATAGATGGATGATTTAAATTTTTGATTTTTTTTTTTTTTGTTATAACTCATGAAATGTCGATGTTCTTCTCATTTTTAAGAAAAAGTGAGATATAGTCGTAATGATTTTTTTTTTTTAAAAAGATTTTGTACCTCATGAATGTCGATCTTATCGCCGGACCCAACTTTTTGAAAAAAAGAAAAAAAGGAAAATATAGGAGCGTAATTTTTTTATTTGTACAGAAAATTTTTTGCCACGGTCAGATTAAAGAGTATTTTTAAAAACTATGCCTAGAAAAGTGGCACTGTATCAATTAACCTAATCTTTCATCTTTCATTTTTTTTACTTTACTGATCACATTATAAACACTTAAAAATTAAGTTTTTTCTTTCTTTATTTTTTAAACCAATTATTA
>Ga0307394_10000020_pt1 | contig 10499 bp, 1 predicted proteins | sample SouOceMePS1035R2_FD_203235 | JGI IMG/M metagenome (GOLD analysis project Ga0307394, IMG submission 203235) | Metatranscriptome of marine eukaryotic phytoplankton communities from Antarctic Ocean - PS103-5.R2 (Eukaryote Community Metatranscriptome) | ecosystem: Environmental > Aquatic > Marine >...
TGGAGATTTCTTTTCGGGGCACCATTGACTATGGCTCAAGCACAGCCCTTAAGCGCTAAGGACGTTCTTCAATTGACAGAGAAAGGAATTGACAAGGCAAGTATTGTTTTCAAGAATGTAACACTTCAGTCCAGTAAATATATTTGTGTTCGTGAAGAAGGCAAAACTTCTGTTGCTGTCATCGACACAGCAACCAAGAATGTTTTGCGTTTACCAGTTGCAGTTGACAGTGCAATTATGAATCCTATATCGAAAGTCATTGCTCTCAGAGCTCAAAACAACTTGCAAATTTATAATCTGGAAATGAAGACCAAAATGAAGCAAACAACAATCAGTGCAGATGAACAAGTTGTGTTTTGGAAATGGATAGATCCCAAAACTATTGCCATTGTTACTGGTAGAGCTGTCTTACATTGGTCGATGGACGGTGACCAGCAGCCCCAAAAAATGTTTGATCGTGCCGAACAAGGTCAAGTCCAAATAATCAATTACAGGTCCTCTGCAGATGGTAAATGGCTCATCCTGGGCGGCATTGCACAAGATAATATGGGTGGGATCAAAGGTGTGTTGCAGGTTTATTCCGTTGAAATGAAGACCAGTCAGAAACCCATGGATGCCCATGCTGCTTGTTTTGCCAGTGTCACTGTTGATGGTCGCTCTGCTCCCAGTACCTTGTTTTGTTTTACCAGTGTAACTGACCAAGGACCAAAGCTCAACGTCCTGGAAGTTGGTGTGGCCAAAGAGCAAGCTTTGAAAGTTGAAGGACAAATGCGCTTTCAACAAGGTGACTTCCCTGTCGGTATGTTACCTGATAAAAAACTCGGCGTTCTGTACATCTTGACTAAAATGGGCTTTTTATTCATTCACGAAATTCAAAGTGGCAAGTGTATTTTTGGTCAACAGGTTTCGAAAGCAACAATGTTTGCCCAAATTGAAAGTGACAGTCCTGAAGGTGGTATCGTTACTGTCGATCAAACTGGTTCCGTAAGATCATTTTGTATTGACCAGAAAACAGTTGTTCCTTATGTCTGCAATCAGTTGAATGACTTTCAGCTTGGTGTGACGATGGCTAAACGTTATGGTCTTCCCGGTGCTGAAGGTTATCTTGGGCAACAGTTCACCCAACTCATGCAATCCCAACGTTACAACGAAGCGATGGAACTTGCTGCTTCTTCTCCCCAAGGCGTTCTCCGTACTACCGAAACAATTAATCAATTCAAAAATGTCACTATTCCTGGACAACAGCCAGGTCAAATGCTTCTTCAATATTTCACTATGTTGTTGAACAAAGGTAGTCTGAATGCTATTGAGTCCATCGAGCTTGCTGGTCCTGTTCTGAGAAGAAAAAATGAACAAGGTCTTGAACACATTAAGGGGTGGTTAAAAGAAAACAAACTTGCTGCCACAGAGGAGTTAGGTGACTTACTCAAAAACTACAATGTTACTCTAGCTTTGTCGGTCTACTTACGTGCCAACGTGTCTGAGAAGGTTATTGGTTGCTTTTTGACACTTGCTGCTCAAGAACAGAACGAAACCCAGAGCAACGAACATTTGAACAACATTTTGGGCTATGCCACTAAGTTTAACTTTTCTCCTGACTATCCTGCATTGTTAAGTCAGTTGATGCAAGTCAACTCTGAGCGTGCAAAAGATTTTGCTCTTCTTCTTATCAACCATCCCGATGGTGCCAAAGTTGATGTTAATGCCACTGTTGATGCTTTCATGAGACAGAACGACGTCAAACACACCACTTTCATTCTTTTGGAATATTTGAAAGCCCGTGGAGATAATGAGGAAGATGCCATGTTACAAACTCGGCTGCTGGAAATCAATCTCCTCCAGATGCCCAAAGTAGCTGAAGCTATCATGGACAGTGACGAGTACAACTTTTCTCACTACGACAAGACCAAGATTGCAACCTTGTGCGAACGTGCTCAACTCTATCAAAAAGCTCTGGAACATTATACCGATTTGTCAGATATCAAGCGAGTATTGACTAATTCTGCTATGATCAATGCTCAATTTTTGTTGGAATATTTTGGTCGCATGTCTGAAGAAAACTGCTTGGAATTGTTGAGAGATTTGCTCAAATTCAACTTGCAGGCCAACATCCGCCTGGTTGTCGAAGTTGCCAAGAAATGGAGCGGCGAAAAATTGTCTCCTGACAAGTTAATTGAATTGTTTGAAGAATTCAAATCTCATCATGGTATCTACTTCTACTTGGGTTCGTTTGTCAACGCTACTTGTGAAGACTCTACTGTCGTGTTCAAGTACATTGAAGCTGCCGTCAAATTGAACCAGTTGAAGGTTGTTGAAGCAGTGTGTCGTGACCACAACCATTACGATCCCAAAGAAGTCAAAGAGTTTTTGTTGTCTGCCAATCTGAAAGACCCCCGTCCACTGATTCACGTTTGTGATCGTTTTGGATATGTTGATGAGCTTACTGGCTACTTGTACACCAACAACATGAAACCGTTCATCGAAGCCTATGTTCAACGTATGAATCCCAAAGCTTGTCCTTCAGTTGTTGGCTCCTTGTTGGATATGAATGCCAACGAAGATCAAATCCTCAAATTGTTGGAAAACGTTGTTCCTCCTCATGATGATCCTGAGTTTGTTGATAAACTGGTTGCTGCTGTTGAGCATCGTAACCGATTGAAATTGCTTCGTCCTTTCCTTGAAACACGAAACAAGGAGGGAAGTGAAGATCCTTATGTCCACAACGGTTTGGCCAAGATCTATGTAGATGTCAACAATCAACCAGCATCTTTCTTGCAATCTAATAAGTTCTATGACAGTGCTGTCGTTGGTGAGTACTGTGAAAGTCGTGACCCTCACCTTGCCTTCATTGCGTATAAACGTGCTGGGGGTGCCTGTGATGATGCTCTCATTGAAGTTAGCAACAAAAATGGTTTCTTCAAAGACCAGGCCAAATACCTTGTTGAAAGACAGGATGCCGATCTTTGGGAGAAAGTTCTCGATGAAGAGAAGAACGAATTCCGTCGTCAACTCATCGACCAAGTTGTTGCTACTGCTCTTCCTGAATCTCGTGCCCCAGACGAAGTTTCGAGCACTGTGAAGGCATTCATGCATGCCAATCTGCCCAATGAGCTCATCGAGTTACTCGAAAGATTGATCTTACACGGAAACAACTCTGATTTCAACAGCAACAAGAACCTCCAGAACTTACTCATTCTTACTGCTATCAAGGCTGATACACCTCGTGTCATGAACTACATCAAACAATTGGAAAACTTCGACGGACCTGAAATTGCGCAGCACGCTATCAAACAGGCCGAATTATACGAGGAGGCCTGGTTCATCTACAGGAAGTTCAAGAAAGGACCCGAATCGATCGGAGTTCTCCTTGATCAGATGGATGATGTTGACCGTGCTGTTGACGAGGCCGAATACTGGGACCAACCTGAAGTATGGAGTATCCTTGCTAAAGCCCAGCTCAACCGAGGTCAAGTTGCTGCTGCTATCAAATCTTATTTGAAAGCTGAAGATTCTACTGCCTTCAATGCGGTTATTGCCGCTGCCAAATCCAGTGAAACTTTCAATGAATTGATCACTTTCCTCCAGATGGCTCGCAAAAATTTCAAAGATGCTAACATCGATGGTGAAATGATTTACTGCTTTGCTAAGACTGAAAAACTTGCTGAGTTAGAAGAATTCATCAATGCTGGACAAGTTGCCAAAATTACAGACTGTGGTGATCGTTGCTTCGGTGAAGGTTTGTACCAGGCTGCCAAGATTTTGTACAACCATGTAAACAACTACTCGAAATTGGCCGTCTGCTTGGTCAAATTAGGATCTTTCACAGAGGCTGTCAACGCTGCTAAAAATGCCAACGCTATCCCAACGTGGAAAGAAGTTTGTTTCGCCTGTGTGGAAGCAAGTGAATTTCGTTTGGCTCAGATGTGTGGTATCAATGTGCTTGCTTACAATGAGCACTTGAAGGATGTGATCAAACACTACGAAACTTTGGGTCATTTTGATGAAATCATTCTCATGCTTGAACAAGGCATCAATACAGACAGAGCACAACAAGCTCTGTACACGCAACTTGGTGTTTTGTACGCAAAATACAAAGAAGAAAAACTCATGGAACACATCAAATTGTTTTGGTCCAAGCTAAACATCCCAACTTTGCTCTCAGTTTGCCAAGAGAACTACCATTACACCGAAGCCGTCTTTCTATATTCTCATTACGACCAGTTCGACAACGCCATTGACTTACTCATCAACAATTCTGCTTCTTGCTGGAAACACGAACTGTTCAAGGAGACCATCAAGCAAGTCGCCAACATTGAATGCTACTACAAGGGTATTACTTTCTATTTAGAAGAACGCCCTACCCTCCTGAACGACCTCTTGGTTGATCTAATCCCTCAAAATTTAGATCCCACTCGTGTTGTCAATCTGATCAAACCTACCGGTCATTTACCTCTGGTCATGAAATATTTATTGGCTATCCAGCGTGAGAATGTAGCTGCTGTTAACGAAGCGGTCCACAATATTTATGTAGAAGAAGAGAACTACACAGCTCTTAGTAAAAGTATTCAGGAATATGACCAGATGGATCAAGTTGCTTTGGCTATGCAGTTGGAAAATCACGAACTCATTGAGTTCCGTCGTATTGCTGCCAAACTGTTCAAGTTGAACAAACGTTGGGATCGTTCATTTGAAATTTCCAAAAAAGATGAACTTTGGTCTGACTGCATGCAAACTGTCGCTGCTTCTAAAGATGTGTCTATGGCCGAGAATTTACTTGAGTTCTTTGTCAAGGGTGAAAAGAAGGAGTGTTTTGCAGCTTGTCTGTTCACTTGCTACGACCTTATCCGTCCTGACTTGATCCTCGAGATTGCTTGGCGCCACAATATGATGGACTTTGCTATGCCATTTATGATCCAAACTTTTTCCGACTTCAATGCCCAGGTCAAATCGATGAAAGACAAATTCAATGCACAAGACGACGCAGTCAAAGCAGATGAAGAAGAAAAGAGGAAATTAGACGAACAACAACAGCAAACCGACGCTGCCTACGTTGGACAACAAGGGGACTTCAATCCTATGAACACACCTTTGGCTTTGGCTCCTCCTCCTGGTGCCTACGGTTACCAGCAAAACTATGGAAATATGGGTATGCAACAAGGTGGTATGGGTATGCAACAAGGAGGTATGCAACAAGGAGGGTTCTACCAATAAGATGGTTTCGTTCAGGTAGAAAGCTGTGGAATGATGCAAGAGTAAATAGGTAATTACAGAACTGAAAAAATGAAAGGAAAAACAAAACAAAAAAAAAACAAACAAACAAAAACAAAAACTCCCCCGTAAAAACTAACAAAAATCTCCCAACATTTTTTGACAGATCCATCGTGTGTCTGCTTTTATTTATTTATTTGATCAATATTTTATTTTTGTATTCTTGACTCCTTTATTATCTTTTTTTTTTTCATTCATTTTTTTCTGCTTCTTCTTTACCACCGCTATTCTCTTGATAATTATTATTATCATTATAATTTTCATCTTTATTATCATTTTGCATACTTTTAGGTTTATATGATGACCATGAACCTTTTTTACCTTTTTCTCTATTATCTCTATTATAATAACCTTTTCCTTTTCCTTTATTTTTATCATCTGATATAAATGTATTATAATTTTCAATAGTATCTCTATAATCTCTATTATTATAACCTTTTGCTTCTGTTTGTAAAAAACGACCATATGATTCTATTACATCTTTTCCTTTTCCTTTTTCATTATTATCATTCCATTTTCCTTTATTATTCTTTCCCTTCTCATTCCAATTATTTTTATTCCAATTATCATTTTTATTATAATAAGACCGACTATCATTTTTATAACCTTTATTATCTTTTCCTTTCTCATTATTTTTTTTATCTAAATCTTTCATTATTGATCCTTGTCCTGGTCTATATTCTTCCCAAATAGAATTTGCACTACTATTTTTTCCTTTATTATTTTGTCCTTTATTATCTTTTCCTTTCTCATTATTTTTACTTTTACCTTTTTTACTATATGATGAATCTTTTCCTTTATTATTTTTATTATTCCCTTTCCACCGTGAATGATTATTCCAATCATTATATTCTTTTGAATCACCAATTGATCCACGATGTGATTCAGCTGGTCCAGTACTATTTGGATCGGATATATCCGCATGATTTATTTGTTGTTGCTCTTGTTTTTCTAATTGTTGTTGTTCCACTTCTAAACGATGAGCAGCCAATTCTTGCCATCCATCTAACCAATTACATGATTTTACATCTCTTCCATTTCCACGCATTTCTTTCATTCGTAAATTAGAACGAACCCAATCTTGTTCTGTAGCTTTTACCATACGACCATCAGGATCACGTTGTACTGTCTCTTTTTCTGCTATCTCTTGCCAAGAAAATTCACTAGCTTCTCCTGGCGGTATTTGATACACCATACCAATATCACCAGATATGCGAGCTTCATCATAAAATTCACCACCACTTAAAGCAAAATTACCACGTGGCTGTAAATAACAAAATGTTCCTTTTTTAATATGCCACCACATTGCTGGTGGATTTTCATAAACATGTTTTTCTCTTTCCACAAATGTATCCGCTTGGGTGTTGTTTGGTTGATGATAATCCGGATTAAATATATAATGACCTTCATACTGTTGTGCCAATGTGGATGCGAGATTAGAAAATTCAAAACCGGTAAAACCACGTTCCGGATTAAAATTTTCTATCCATCCCCCCCCTAAACCAAAAAATGCAATCTCCTGTTCTTTACGATCACCTCTCAACAAGTTTTGCCAATCTGCTGCTTGAAAAATTATTCTCGTTTGTTGATCTCTACGATAACCAATAACGTACTCCCTCATTGGACACCACCATGTGTGCTTGTTATTTAAATATTCCTCATATGCATAAGATTTTGTAAATTTTGTATTTGCTCTTCTATGAAATAAAAGTCCAGTAACCACAATAGTATCGTTATCTTGTATTTTTATTTGTATTGTTGACGTTCCCATAAAATTACATGCCACTTCTTCACCAAATGGATTTCCATTCATTTCAGTATTCACAGAATCTGGTATCCAATGTTGTATACCAGCTTTTTCTATCTCTGATAATTTATGTTCTGGTACTTGTGCCCAACGTAATTTATGAGATCGTGTTGGATTACGTGGCCAAAATCGTTGATGTGTCGGTATTTGTGTTTGCTCACGTTCCAAACGATCTCGATCATGACTCCGCTGTGATGCTCCACCACTTTTAAAACTAAAATCATCAAAATCAATATGTTTAGAATCAATAGCAGTAGTACTCGGTGTTGCACTTTCATGTTTCATTCTTTTTGTATGTTCATCTATTCTTTCAGGTAATTCTTGTGGTACTTCACCCACCGGTGGCTGCTCTGCCGCTGATTGAGCAGTTTCTTGAGGGAACGATGGAAATTCCATTTTTGTTTGACCTTTCTCCGCTGGTGTGTTTGATGTACCTTTGGATTCTTCAATTTTCATATCTTTACTTGATTGTGATTTATTTGTACCTGATGTTATATCTTCCTCTTTTATAATTCCATCCTTTTCTTTTTTTATACGTTTTCTTTTTGGTGGATTCAATATTATAGAATCTTTTGCTAGTATCGTCTGATCAATTTCTTCTTTTATATTTTCATTCTTTATCTTCGAATCACGTTTTGATCGTGTACGTGTTTTTTTTGGTGATGTTAAAGTATTAGTATCACCAAGTACAGATCCTGCTTTTGGAGTATTCATAGCAGATGCAATAGGATTATCTTTACTTCTCTTACTTTGATATGGAAGTGGTGATTGTGATGATTGTGACGGATGATGTTGATGTAATAATGTATCTATTTGTGATCCTTGTGGTATTTCAGATGGAAGAGATGTACCAATAGTAGGAATAGGTAATGATGGTATTGAATTATCATTATTCGGTATTAGAGATGGATCAACAACTTTTGGTTTTCGACCAGGTCGCTTTTTTTGTTTTGGTGTTGGACCTTCTAATGTTTCATTTTCGTTTTTCACTAATATATTGTTTTCTTCTTTCACAACACCGGCACCTGGTTGCTGCGGTTGTTGATGTAATTGTTGTTGCAATAACTGTAACCCCGCTTGTGGTTCTTCTTTCACAACACCGGCACCTGGTTGCTGTTGCTGTAATTGTTGTTGCAATAATTGTAATGCCATTTGCTGTTTTTGTTGTTGTTCGAGATTTACAACACCACCTTGTTGTTGCTGTAATTGTTGCTGTTCGAGATTTACAACACCACCTTGTTGTTGCTGTAATTGTTGCTGTTGCTGTAATTGTTGTTGTAATAATTGTAATGCCATTTCCTGTTTTTGTTGTTGTTCCATTTGAGATCCTATGACTGGATTTCCATCGGGAAGATTTATATTTTGTATTTCTTCTTTAACATTTTTTTTTGAACGCGGCTTCCTTGGCTTCTTTTCTGGTACACCGGGTGCTATTGGTAGACTTGCTGCTCCTTCGCTCACTTGTGGTTGTGGTTCCATAGATGATGTAGATGGAGATGATCCTGTCATTACAGTATTCTGATTTAAACCAATTAATACTTGTTGGCTCCATAGTTGTTGAAGTGTTAAATTAGAATTATTTCCCTTGCCATTATCAGCATTAGAATTATTTTCATCATTCTGACCTTTTCCTTTAACTATCATCTGCTGCTGTAATAATGCTCGTTCCGCTAATATTTCACTTTTCTTTCGTCTGTGCCGTTTTTTTGGTCCAACAGCAGGTGTAGATGGTGTAGAATCTGGCATTTGTTGTATATTATCCATTGAAGGAAATGTTGATTGATTATGATCTTGTAATCCTTTATATTGTAGAAGACCTGTAGCTATTGTACTATCATCTTCTATCATTACAGTATTCGATGATATTGATGGTATATTATTTTCAATTTTATTTCCTTTTTTAGATAATAGATCAGTATTTTTTTGTTTTTCAATGATACTTTCATTCATTTCTTCATTTACTTGTGGTACTAAAAATCCTAATGATGGAATTTGTGATGAACCTGTACTACCTCTTTTTTGTTGTCCATTTAAATTATCTAAAGAGATATTTTTTTTTAATGAATGTATATTACTCGGTGATGGATTTTGTAATCCATCTCCATCAATAATAGATAATTTTTGTATATTATTATCGTTAGGAGGTACTTTTTCTTTTTTTTTATAAGGACCTCTCACATTTTTAGGTGATGGATTTTGTAATCCACCTCCATCACCAACAGATAATTTTTGTATATTATTATCGTTAGGAGGTACTTTTTCTTTTTTTTTGTATGGACCACGCTTCTTTTTACCAGTGATAGGATTCATATTAGGATTAGTAGTATTTTGTGTATCTACTGTGTATATTTGTGGACTATTATTCGCAGACGTATCATTACTTTGATCTGATAAAGGATTACCGGGTAACAATGGATAAGGTGATTGATCATTATTATCGTTATTATAAATTGATGCATTATTTTGAGGTTCCTGCTCATTTTGATATAATTGTTGTTGTTGAACTTCTAATTGTTGTTGTTCTTGTTTTTGTTTAAGAGCATGTAAAAATAATGTATATTGTTGTTGTCGTTGTCTTTCTAAATGTAAACGTTTCATTTCTTGAAATTCTGGTGACATTGCTAATTGTATAAGATGACTAATTGATTGATTAGAACCAGAAGGATTATCTATTGGTGGTGTATTACTACCTATACTACCAGGTGGAGTAGGTGTACGACTTTGATTACCTAGTAATGCTGATTGTAACTGCTGTCCTGCTAGTCCATTACCAGGTGGTGCATCACCTTGTGCTTGAGTCGTATTAGCTAAAAATGTTGATAAAGGTATTTTTTGCCGTAATGGATTTCCCCCTAAATTGGAAGGTGGTGTAGTATTACCAATATTTCCAAATACTGAACCTGGTGGTGTTGTATGTTGCCCACTATCAGATCCTTCTAGTGCCTTTTTGGAAGTACGACGTTTCCTTGTGGTTTTTGGTACGGGTAGTGTTGCTCCACCAAGTGGTACGTCATCTTGCGATACGGGACCTTGTGATGGTGCTGCTGATGGTACAGCATTAGATCCGGATGATGGAGCAACTGATGTATCTGGATTTTTTGGAAAATCCAAGATATCTTTTTTACTTTTTCGTGGTGCACGTTGCTTTTTCGGTTTCGCTCCTGGATCCGGTTGTTGTGACATTTTTGAAAAGATATCTATTTTAATAATAAAACTACGAGATATTTAGATACAAATAATATTTTTAAAAAAGTGTTCATCCGCTTTAATAAAAAAAAATAAAAGGAAAAAAGGATATACACCAAAAAAATATTTTTTGTATAATAAATTATTTATATATAAAAAAATTTAAAAAAATAGTAGAAATATATGCAAAAAAAAAAGTATACGTTATTTCTTTTTTTTATATAAAAAACGATTTAAA
>Ga0307394_10000022_pt1 | contig 10419 bp, 1 predicted proteins | sample SouOceMePS1035R2_FD_203235 | JGI IMG/M metagenome (GOLD analysis project Ga0307394, IMG submission 203235) | Metatranscriptome of marine eukaryotic phytoplankton communities from Antarctic Ocean - PS103-5.R2 (Eukaryote Community Metatranscriptome) | ecosystem: Environmental > Aquatic > Marine >...
AAAATTATTTAATATAATATTGTTTCGCATATAAAAATCTCATGTATATATATAAAATATATCTCTCATTTTGAATCTTGTGTTCTTATAGAATATCTTAAAAAAAAAATTTGTATATAAAGTATATCTCTCATTTTGAATCTTGTGTTCTTATAGAATATCTTTAAAAAAAAATTATATAATTTAAAATCAGTTCTTAGTATAGAAAAAAATATATTATAGAAGATATTTTTTTTTTCTCTTTTTTAAATATTTTTTGTGGCAATATATAAAAATAATTGTGTATAAAAAAATATTAAAGCTTTTCTTTTTTTTAAAATTTTTTATATATAAATGTATGTGATCCTCGGTATTGTGAAACGAGAATTACAATTTAATATCTTTTTATTAATTTTTTGTAATGATGCATAGTAGAAAAAATGTACGTCCTGGATCTCATGGAAATACACATAGGTCGCTACAGTCACAATCATCTAATCAAGCTGGTATAGAATTAAATTCCGGAAGACCTTCGTCAACAGTAATTGGAGGAACATCTGGAAGGAAAAGAACGAGTTCCTTCATCCGACGTGATGATCGAAACAAGGGGGAGGATACGAAACAGCGTGAAATTAGTAAATCACTTGCTACGGAAGCAATACTATTTGCAAATAAATTAAAAAGAAAAGAGGATGGTGAGAAAGATGAATCAAGTAAAAAAATCGGTACAGAGGTGTCATCTACACAAAAACTTTCTGGAAATGCTGTCAGTAGTACCAATTTGGGGCTTCCCCGAGCAGAACACGAATCAGATGATGGTGATGATGGTGATGAATTTACGGACGATATTGAAAGTAAACCATCATGTGCGCTACCATCGGTCGATGACAATATGTTACAAGAAGCAAAATTAAATTATCGTTCTAAACGCAATTCTTGTAAATTTAGTGATGGATCCTCTGTTATGTCAACATGTCGTTTAGATTCATTTCGTCGAATGGATGATGGATCAATATTACGAGGATCACCAGCAAATAGTACAACAACTCCTATAATACGTCGTGGACATGCAAAAAGACGACAATCAGATTTTGGTACTTTACGACGTATCTCTGATAGAGGTGAACCATATCAAAAAATTGGATCACCTCATGGTACTAATTTATCTCAATCTGATTTACAAGTTGAATGGATGAAGCAACTTTCACCGACAAATGCACATCCATCATCTTCCAGTTCTGCACGGGTGTATGCTCCACAATCACACTACAATTCGGACTTATGTCCTCCATCATCACGCTTAGCACCACAATCACAATATGATTCGGACATATGTCCTCCATCATCACGCTTAGCACCACAATCACAATATGATTCGGAATTTTGTCCTCCGTCATCTCGTGCACCGCTCTCTCATAGATCAAAAAGTGTCGATGAAGAGATTCAGAAAGAACCATCTTGCGATTCCGGTTCTCATTTTCGAGCGGTAACTGCAGCATTGTTAGGAACGATACATTGCCCACATACAGGTGGTTGTCATAATCATGACACGCAACAGTCGTTTACTCCTAGCTGTAGAACGCCGCTTCTATCTGGACGTCGAAACGTGCATGAGCCGCACCAGATGTCTGCATCTAATATTCAAACTCCTCATCTATCTAATATTCAAACTCCACATTTAACTGGACGTTCTCAGACACATGAAACGCAATCAATATCTTCACACACCACAAAAACTACTAGAAGTAGACGAGTGGTACGAAGATCACGTGTTGGTTCCACTGGTCCTTCAGAAAAAAGTGGACGATCCCGATCGTCACGTTCCCAGGCGATGAACTCAGGTCACGAAGAAATATCTTCAAGATCTGGAGGTCACACTAGGGTGTCAATCGAATCCCAAGAAGATTCAACTGACAAAAAGTATAATGGTATGGACCAATCCAAAGAAGTTCCTATAGCAGATCCCAACTATCTACCATCTTCCCGAATAGGGCTTGAACAGTCGAGGTCGCAGTCAAGTATTAAGCACAATTACCAATCGGAGGATCGGGAACTCCAAGAAACAGGCGATCATTATTCGTCACTCAAAGAAAATGAATTACTGGGAAAGGATCTTGATGATGATAAATTCAATGATCCTTCGCAGGTGTTGTCAGGTTTTCATGATAATCAAACACATCGTAAACAATCACAGGATGGTACCATCTCCGATGGAGAATCATCAGTAGTATCTGGTTTTCGTGATCATCAGTCACATCGTAAACAATCACAGGATGGTACGATGTCGGATGAGGAATCATCGGTAGTATCTGGTTTTCGTGATCATCAATCAAGTCGTAAACAATCACAGAATGGTGCCGTATCCGATGGAGAATCATCGGTAGTATCTGGTTTTCGTGATCATCAATCACGTCGTAAACAATCACAGGATGGTGCCGTATCCGATGGAGAATCATCGGTAGTATCTGGATTTCGGAATCATCGTCTGAACTGCAACGCTCGATTCGACTCGGATCGTGTGTTGCACGAAGATGATCAGCGCAGTAGATCTGTCTCATCAGAAAAGAGTTTATTGTCTGCACGTCAGCCATCACATATAGCAACAGTGAATGGACAGCATAGAATGGAGACGGTAGATGAAAATGAACGGAGTGAGCGATCTTTTTTATCAGAAAATAGTGTATTTTCTGATCGTCAAACGTCTCATGCGCGTGATGGATCTGTCACTACAGAAAATAGTGAATTTTCTGCTTATCAACCATCCCATATATTGTTAGAGCATGTTCAAGATCCAAATTATGAGAAAGGTCACCGATCGAGACAAACTTATTACCACCATGATGATCGACTATTGCGATCTCGGTCCCTATCTGATGATAGTGACCATCATTCTGATGCACTTTCCCCGTCGCATAAATCGCGGAATCAAAGTGCTCAGAAAGGTACTGGTACAGATGATGTACTGTCACCGTCAAATTGGTCCCATCATCCATCAATGCGATCGTCCCCACGAGAAAAAGCGGGAGGACATGGCATAAATAGAAAATCCGCGAAGCACCATCAGAATCGGAATCATAGGTTTGCACACAACAGGAAAGATAGTCGGAGATCTCAGGACTCAGTATCATCTGCCTCTAAGACACTAAGTCGAGATGCATCTGCAAGTATGGAATTATCATCCGATTTGGCATCGGATGATCAGAGAGCCATCGAAAAGATACGATCGCACTCTTCCGGAAGTCGTTCACGAAAAGAAAGATCTCGTTCGGAGCACTGTATTCGAGAGGCCGATGCTCTGCACAGGAGTAGAAAGCATGAAGTCCCATCAAAACACAGTTCAAGGAGTACATCACCAGGGGCCCCCAAGTTTCGTGATTATCATGGCCGTACACTTTCGCAACCGGCAGAGGTACGATTTAATCGAGATGAGAAGATCAGGAATGATGACCACTCCACTATAGATGAACGGAGACCGTCATCGAGAAGAAATGCTTCAAGATCACGAGGTCGGGTATTATCTCAACCATCTCGTTGCATGCAGGAAAATGAGGATACTGTTCCTGATAAAGAGAACCAACGAAGCAATAATCTAAATAACAGGACAAGAATGTATGATCACGATGATTCGGAGAATGCTCAATCCGATCTAAGTGAATACAATACTATGAAAATCGATGAAAAATATTGTCTTGATATGGAAGATTGGAGTGTTCCAGTTAGCCCCACTAGTATTATCAGTTTACAAGGTGTTCATTGTGCATCACCACCTGATTCTCCACGCAATGTTGAATCTGTATCAAAAGAAATGGGAAATAAAATTGAAAATGAAGGAATATTAAAAAAGGAGAATGAAAGATTATCCGAGGATATTGAAATGGAAAAAATATCCGAGCATAATGAAAATGAAAAAATATCCGAAAGTGATATACAAATGAATTCAAAACCATTAGCACGGAATACAAAACGTCGTGCATCTATGACAGAGAAAATAGCAGCAACAGTTAAAGAAAAGGGACTAGAAGCAGCAAAGGTAACACGAAAAAGTTTAACTAATGGATTCAAAGTTATGAAGAAACAATTAAGTTTTATTGGAGCTGCAAGCAAGAAAAAAACAAATAATTTTCACAATACGAATATGAACAACAATATGAACAGTATGGAAGCAAAACCTTTTCCTCCACATGAATATGCTGTTGCACAAATTAATAACAATAACCAGTACACTGATAAAATAAGTAAATTGCAAGATACTGTTAATACATTGCAAAGTCAATTACATGATGAAAAACAAGCAAATAAAGAAGCAACGATCGAGGAGTTACATGATTATATAAAAGAATTACATGTTGAACTTAATTTTCGTGATGAAGAATTAGAAGCAAAAATATCAGATGTTGATTATTGGAAGCAAGAATCAGACTGGTCTAAGACGTTAGTAGATAGAGTTAACCGAGAGAAACATGAACAGATTCAACAAATAAAAATAGAACATTTCAAATCAAAACAGGCATCGGATGAAGTAGTACAACATCTGAAAACTGAATTAGAAAAAAATAATAAGTTTGCACCTACACGATCATTTGGAACTCAATCCGATATGACTACAAGCATGCTTGATCATTCAGAAGGCATTCAACGTGCACAAATTGTTGATGTAGAACGATTACGTATTGAAAATGTAACATTAACGAATCAAAATAAAGTTTTGTTGGAACAAAGAAAAGAAAAAGATGCTTTGGAACAGAAGGTGTTTGATTTACAAGAAGATTTAAAAGAATTAAAGACTTTACGACGTGTAGAAAATGCACGTGTTCGAAGAGAAATGAAGATGAAATCAGAAATTCAAAATTTAAAAGATAAATTATTAGATTCGGAAAAAGAAGTACGTTTAAAGAATGATCAATTTAATAAATTATCTGAACAATTTGAAGCTCTTAAATCTGCACCCCAACTTGTATCATCACCTAACAGAACAACACATGTACAGATGGATAATGTAATGTTATCAAGTATACCCGAATCGGATACCATAAAACAATCTTCTAGAGAAAAAGGTGAAAAAATAAAAGAAGTATCGGAGGAAGGAGAAGAAAGTTTTGAAGTACGTGCTCTATCTCGTGGACCTGTAGTACGAAGTCCAAAAAATAGATCGATGAAAGAGAATTTATCAAAACTTATGGGATCTTATATAGAAAATAAAGAGGAGGATACAGTGATACCAACTGGCAGCGTACCTGCAGCCCTCCCAAAGAAACCAACGAGTCTCAGTTCAAGTAGGAAAGGAAGTCCAAAAAAATCAAACTCTCCAAAACGTTCATCAAGAAATTCCATGACACAACCCGATTCTAATAGACCAAGTCCAAAAAATAAAACTTTGCTACCCGAAAAGTTACTATCACCTCCAGCTACGAATACAGATGTCAAAGCAACTGTTTCCAGTCGATCCAGTTCCAGTGCAGCAACACATTCTGATGAATCCTCTGTTCCAACAGCACGTGGTTCCACAAGTGGAAATCGTAGTTCTCCCAATTCTTCACAACCACCATCGGTAGGTGGTGGAAAACGTTCTCGAGTTATAAAAAAAGGAACAGTAAGTTCACAGTCGCACACACGAGAAGGAGGAAGTAGTGAAGCATCTATTATTCCAGGACAGATGGAAACAGGAAAGGGAGCAAGTACTTTAAGTGTCGGTGTACAAGATTCTGAATCATCCACTACGTCGGTACCATCCGATCGATGCGATCAGATAGAAAAATTATTGGTAGCAGCATCTGCTGCTATAGTGGCATCACAACACGATGAATGTGCATCACCCTGTAGAAGTCGGAGCGATAGTCTTACTCGGTCGGCACAACCACAAAAAAATAATGAGCTCTCCATTGATACCACTGCACCTCAGCAAGAAGATTGTGCGTCTCTCACTCAAAGTGAAAGCAATACTTTTAATAGAAAAACAGAATTACACAATGATATCGATCATCCTTCATTGTCATCTACAGTATCACCACACGGGTCGAACCAGCTTCTGGAAAAAACAGAGATGTGCTTGCCCCAAAATGAATTTCCTTTGGAAGAAAGTATACCTATCGATGATGCAAGTACTGCAGTACCATTCGATGAAGAAAAGATATTACCGTGTTTCTCAGATGATACACCCGTTCATACTGATGGAAAATCTTCCATACTATCCCAATTATTAGAAAATACACCGAAATTGTATTGCTCTGACAATCTTGTTGATGGAATCCTACATTCCAATCCTGATGATGATTGTGTCCAACAAAGTAACAATGAACACGTTCGGGACTGTAGCCCAAAGATCATCTTTGACAAAAATCAAAATGATGTGCCAGTGGCAGAAAAAATAATTACGTCTTCTCTTGATTCTAACCCAATTACAGATGCTCTTACGCAGTCTCAAAGTGAGGGACAAGAATCAGTTTCTACTCCGATCACTACACCCTTGGAGAAAGGGGCAGAGGTCGGAGAAGTGCGGTCAATGTCCAAACACGGAAGTGACAGTTTGGAGGAGAAGGAAAGAGGAGTACGGAATCCCCTATTGAGATCCTGCGATAACGATAATAGAGATGACTCCCCCTCAGTTTCAGTGTCCGCGCAGAAAGACAGTACAACAGTTGTGACGGACTCTCAAATTGTTGGTGAAATTCTGCCACCAGTGTTATCTATACCAGAACACTCTGTTTTAATAGATCTGGACACTGACGTATCTGCTCTACTCCTCAACTCTGAAGAAAAAGGGATAAGAGATATCCCGCTCACTGTAACTTCTATCCCACGACATGATTCACTCATAGATCTTGATACGGAGATGGTCACTCCATGTGTATCGTCCTGTAACAGCGCGTTACAGGAGATTATACCTGTAGTCTCGTCTGTAGAAAGCGCTCCAGACGTTCCAACCTCAGTTTCAGTCTTACAAGAACACGGTCCACACAACAAGGGTGATTCGGATGTGAATACTCCCATCGTGGCCACACCTGAAAAAGAAATAGAAAATAACGATATTCCTTCGTCCATTCCCGCACAAGGTTGCCTAAAAGATTGCGACGTTTCTGTCCCGAGAGAAGACGATATACCAGCAGCAGAGGATAAGATACCGAAAGCTAACTCTGTACCGGTTTCTAGCCGATCCGGAGCATACGCTGGACAATCAATTATATGTGGAAATGTATTAATGCAATCTCGAAAATCAAATGAACCATCATCTGCTCCTTCCACTCACAGAAGTAGTACGAATACTTTTTCTAATTTTTTATCAGGTGCACGTGCACGATTACGTCCGGTACGATCGAATTCAGATGAATTTGGATCAAAGTCCGGTAAGACAGATGGTCCAATTGAAGATGTACGTCGTCATTCGGTACCGACAGCAAGTACGTTGATGTCTGAAGATACGGAACAGTCGCCATCATCAATGTCAACAAAGGAATTTGTACACGAAGAAAAGTGTAATAATACCCCTCGTGCACTTGATCGTACAACCGACTGTCCTTCCACAAAAAATTATATAAGGAAGAGTTTTGCAAAGAAGGATCAAATAGCAAAAAATACGTTTCCACCCCTTGATTCGACGACTGTGACGGCCACATCGCAAAAATTTGTCATCAGCGAAGAAGGTACTGAAACCCTGGAGCCTGCTAAAAAGGTGGTGATACCACCGAAGTTTTTAAACAAACAGCCATCATCCTCTAGAGAAAATTCAATTACATCACCAGAAGGACCAGAAGAACGAACTGCTTCCAAAGACACGTGCCCTGAAACTTTAGACACAATGTCAAAATGTTCAATGTCCAAAGAAAGTACTTCATCGACACATGGACCAGAAGAACGAACTGCTTCCAAAGACACGTGCCCTGAAACTTTAGACACAATGTCAAAATGTTCAATGTCCCAAGAAAGTACTTCATCGACACATGGACCAGAAGAACGAACTGCTTCCAAAGACACGTGCCCTGAAACAGAGTATAGAGAACGAATGGCATCCAGTGAGAATTCACACGGAAATGAAATGCGAACCGATGTACAGGATAGTGGTTCACGTAGTGAAAATCTTTCTTGTGAATTGGCAGTGGACGTATCGGTATCCCAAGAAGACAGAAAGCAGGAGGAAAAAGAAATAGTGTTAGGTACTAAAATGAATGAACAAATTATTGATTCAAAAAAATGTGAAGCACCGATACAGGATAAAGATACTAAAGATCCAAGTAATAGTACAAGTGTGTCGGTATCAAGTTTTGAAGATGAGGATAGTTTTGACTTAAAAGAATTTGATACTGATCTTAATGATCCAGAAATTAGTGAATTAATATTAAAACAAGCACGACGACGTGCACGTGAAGGTGATGCATTAATAGAAGATGAAGAAGAAGAGTGTAGTATAGTCAGTAGTACTAATTCCTGCCGATTTTCATTGGAAGAAATAATGGATAATTTAATTGTAGATGGTCTTAGTGATACGATGCCAACACGTGCTGCAATGAAAGAATTAGAAGTAAAATGGCGTCAACAAGCATATCAAACTGGTATGGAAATTGAAGAATATATGAAAAAACAGATGTCACAAAATCAAGAAGTAGGGTTAGAAGAATATTTTAGAAAACAAGTAGCAAAAAAACAGCAAGAGCTACCTGTTAACAATCAATAATGATTGTCAGTCACAAGTTAAAGAAATGACAGTAAATGAAAAGGAAATAATAGATCCATGGTAGATTCTACGTTGTGCTCTTACGAAGTGTATAATACGCTATTGTACACACGTCCCATCTTACTCTCTTTGTAGGGTTAATAATAATAATAATATTATTTTTTTGGGGGGTTCAATTACGGCGATATAATTTACAGCTAAAGTTGTAGTGTACCCCGACTCTCCCAAATTAAACCTTCGAAGAGATTATTTTTCATGTAAAATTAGCATTTCACATGATATATTTTGAATGTTTTGTGCAACACGACAATATATATTTGTTTTCCTAGATGAAAACTATTATTTCTATAATTTATCTCTACGGGTGTCCGAATACTTCAATTTTTTTTTACGGAACGTCTCATAGATTATTAGTAATGAGCTAACATAAGTTCAGGATTCTTGAGGAAATCCTCGTGCAAAATTAAAAGATAATCATGATGCCAGTACGAATGTGGATAGTGGAACGGAATAGATTGATCCAGCTGGTATTTTTGTCTCAATAAGATGTCCATTCGTCACAGGTACTGATGTAACAACTATGAGCTCAAAAAATGACTCGTGATAAATTCTAATAAAAATTGGTAAAATTTTTGCTTAGTCAACTGATCCTAAACCATTCACTCGATTGCGTCTGCTACAGTCACAGTTTTTAAAAATCCAACATCTTGGTGGAACGTTGATAGTTTTTTTTTTTAAATGAGTGCAGATGTGGGTACATGTGTTCATCTGGAATCCTGCCCTCAAGGGTCAGTTGGAAAGATGCACCCCATTTTGATATTATTAATAACAGCCTCTACATTTGGCAGAGACTGTTATTGATAATATCGAAATGGGGTGTACAATCCTAAATGACACTGAATTTTTTTTATTCGATACAGGAGGAACTTTTCTCTGAAAAGGTTCGGCTCTGTCAATATGAAGATTACCGCACGATCCGGTTACATCGGTTTATATAAATGGTATTATCATTCTTCAAAATATATTTACAATATCAATTTTAAAAAAGTTGGAATTTCCATATAATTTAAAATTCTAAAAATAATATTTTATTGTATATTATAAAAACGTAATACATCAAATTGATGAAATTTTAATTTTTCAAACGGGTGTACACATTGTGTACAGACGTCTATGTATCTTTTTTTAATATTATTCAATTTACTGTGTATATGAGGTCTACTTATGGACCCGTTATTTTCATTGGAGGTGTGACAATTTATTTATCCATTTAGAGATGGGACCGATATTGATGACTTCGTTTTTTACGGAGGTCTTTTCAGATCTCAGCATCCGAAACCAGACTAGATTCGACTCACATTCGGTTCTAACGGCTTTTAAGTTTCTATTATTCGTCCGATCCCTAGGGAAAAATAAAGTATCACCTGTATACTATCATTTTTCATTTCTGCAACTATCCAATTTATGACAACACAGCCATTTTTTTTTTATTGTTCGTTAGACCTTTTCTCTTTATACAAAATTTAATGTCCACTTCCATCCCTATATTCGTCGGCTCAAATTTTATAATCGTCCGTGTACGGAATGTCACCGCAAGACTTGAAATGGGATGTTGAGAATGTGGTAAAAAAAAAAAAAAGTTTCTGATTTTTAAATTGTATATTTGGAATTAAAAAAGATCATTATTTATATTTCTTAAAAAAAAAAAATATTTGTGGTACGATTGTTAATAATTGAAATATTAAAAATAAAAAAAAAACTTTGAGAGAGTAGAG
>Ga0307394_10000024_pt1 | contig 10324 bp, 1 predicted proteins | sample SouOceMePS1035R2_FD_203235 | JGI IMG/M metagenome (GOLD analysis project Ga0307394, IMG submission 203235) | Metatranscriptome of marine eukaryotic phytoplankton communities from Antarctic Ocean - PS103-5.R2 (Eukaryote Community Metatranscriptome) | ecosystem: Environmental > Aquatic > Marine >...
GTTTAAGTTAATGTAAATATAAGCATACGAATGGTTATCAAAAAAAAATCTATATACATCCATTTTTTTTGAAGAATAATTATATATATATAAATAGTTAGTGTATATTAAATAACATCAAGCTCTATTATTAATATTAATATTGATATTAAAACGTATTTTTAAAATTGTACAGAATTGTTTTGTATCAACATTTAATTCAAAAGATAAGTTGTACTATTTTTTTTTAACTATAATTCATGAATGATTACCTATATAATTCATGAGTGAATATTTTTTATTGTATACATTTAATAAAAAAAAAATTTATGTACTTATAGCATCCTTTTTCCTCATAATTCAGTAATGATATCTTTTTTTAAATTAATATTTTAATCTGTATAACAAAAAAAAATAACCATTCAGTATGTTCGGATCTGGATTATCTGTACAAATGCAGCATACCTCAGCTGATGATGGGGATGATTCGGCTGATAAACCGGATCTTTTAAAAAAGATCTTTGCCAGGAAAGCAGAGGGAAGTTCTCTAGATAATCTAGGAATGAATTCCACTGGTGCACTACCGGTTAGTAAATTAAAACGGAGTGTATTGAAGATGAATAAATTACGAGCATTGGGAACATTATCTGAAAATTATTCGTGTGAATCATTGAAGAAAATTGCAACATTAAAACATATTATAGCATTGGTATGTTGTGGAAATACTTTTGCCGTGCGGGCGGACGAGATAAGACATCTTGCACAGCGTATACGATCACATAATGGTATGAAAACGATTACTCCACTACGATGTGAACTTGCATTAGTAGGTTTGACATCCAATGAATTATGTAGTATCATCGTTGAAGCACGAAAATATCATGAAACGATATTACAACAATTTACCGATATCTTAATGGATCAATATGAAAATATATCACGTGCATTTAAAGAATTAACAAATTATAATGTAAATAATTTATTTGATGGTCGAGATTGCGGTACGAAAGAAAATTGTGATCGTGTATTTCGTTGTTTAGATTTACCAGAAGATGAATCTACTGGATTTAATGGATTTTTACAATTATTATATGGTTCGTATCGGATTGAACGAACACTTCCATTAGTTGAATTTGTTTCACGATTAACAGTTATATCAAAAGATTTAATATATGCATTTCGACGTCATTTTCTTTTACATCATGATGGTTTTATTAATGCATATAATTCTATGTGTGGGCAAGTCGATCATACTAATGGAATCACTATTCATTCATATGAAGAACGTCCTATTAGACCGACAGCATCAGAAGAAGATGGTAACTCGCATAATAAATTACAAGGACACATACAGAAACAAGTAGATGATTTAGAAGTATCCTTTAAAAAATTATCCTGGGACGCTTTTTTCGATGAATTTAAAGAATTTCATGATTACTATGTTAAAGAAAATCAACTCAAGATAACAACTCCAATATTCAGTGTGGCGCAAAATGTTTTTAATTACATGGGAGTTGGTTCACGATATAAAGATGGTGAAGAGAAGAATAGTTTAACAATTGTTGATTTTTGTCGAACAATGTCTACAGTTGCACCAGTGTGTAGTTTTTCACAATTTCGTATTCGATACTTGATGCATTTTGGTAATTGGAAAGCAGGATTTTCCGACACTAAAGGATCTCCTGGTCTCATCTGGCGTCATGATTTTGAATTTATCTGTTCATTACTCGATATCAATTCCACAGATGCTCGTAATATGTTTGATATGATTAACGACGATGGTGATGAAAGTATCGATTGGGCAGAATTCTGGTCACGTGTGGTATCAAGTGCACTTGAATTTACTATAGCAGAAGCAGCATTACGTATTTTTATGGGAAAAGAAGCAGGAAAAGATATTAATTCTGTATTTAAGAAAATACAGGTAGATATTAAAAATGGTGATCAGCGACTCTTACCAGAAGCTTTTGCTTATCGTATATTCGGAATTGAATTACCTGAAAAAGAACACTCTGTGACAGGTGATAAATTGGTAGATGCCGATATTATAAAAAAAGGGAGGATGACTACGAAATTACCAGACCTAGCTGGAAATCGATCTACAGAATATTGGGATGAACCAGAAGAATTATCTGATCTACAGGAAGAAACGACACAAACACAGGCAACAAAAGATACTTCGAAAGATTCCACAAAATTAAAACACCCACGTACAGAGGCGAGAAATTCACTGGCACAATCGCTAGCGACTGGTTTTGGAAAACCGAATATTGGAAAAAAATATTCATCTATTTATCCATTACGCACTTGTCCAAAAATGATAGAAGAGGAAGTAACAGAACTCTACAGTCTTTTGAAGAAAAAACACGGCAAAGTCACATTGAATATCTTATACCATGAAGTGTCGCAGGTCGCTAATGAATTTATGTCTATCAATGCTGTCGATTATGAACCAGGAGAAGCGATTTTTATGCGATACAAGATCACACGAGAAATGCAAAAAGAATTGCTGGGACATCCATTTATCGCAGCCGTACCAAAAGATATGAAATGGACCACCGGAGGAGGCGGTGCGTGGTTTCTAGGCAAGAAACAAATAACAGTCGTTCCCGGACCAAAACAAATCTTACGTCCAAAAGTATTGGAGGGGTGCGTGCAACTTAACATACACGAACATTTTCTAGACGAACGATTTGAAATTCGTTTATTTTCATCTGTGGATGGTGTCAAAATTGGACAGCAGATCGGAACGGGTATCGGATGCGATGTGATACGACCAAAACCCTGTCCGCCGAAACCTATTTTCAGCTCTGGCACGCCAACTTCCATGGAAATATTTTGGCAGCCACCGAAGTTACAGGGGGCGGATGCGCCGATTATTGGGTATGTGGTTCAATCTGTTCCCGATGTTGCTCCAACTTTTCACAGCATTCAGCACGATGACATGGAAAAAAGTCACATTGCGGCATTTTCCAACGAGGAAAATGATATTATTCAAGATTGTATATCCTATAAGATGGAAAATTTGAATCCAGGTGGAAATTATGAAGTTTCCGTCGCTGCTGTACACCAGAACCAAAATAAGGAATGTTTTGTAGGAAAATATTCAATTTCCAAAACGATCACCTGCCCAACGTATACCAAACCTGATAAATGTTCTGGATTAACCGTCAAAAGTGTTCGTCGACCGAATGACATTGAATTCTGTTTCAATGCACCATTACAAAATAATTTTTCTACTGTGGATTCTTATACTTTGTACTGGAATCAACAACCGGACGAAGAAGCAAAAAAAGCGGGGAAAGCAGCGAATCTTCTAGAAATGCTGAATGGGGGACAAAAAGAATTTGCCGCAGTTCGTTTTGCACAAAAGTTAAAATTTAAGTCAAACATTGGAAAATTAAAACGACTTGAAGCAAAATCGACGCCATCCTTGAACAACAAAGACTTAGAAAATGGTGCTGCCGAAGAGGAAAATAGGGATTGTATGTTGGTAGCTGGAGAATATTTTTTTCCAGTAACCAATTTTTCTTTTAGAAAAGTGGAAAAAGGTCCAGATTCAGTTTTAAGTCGACGGATGTGTGGAATAGCAAAAATTCCTCCCAATTATTTTGATGGGCGATCGGTTCGATTCGCTGTTCAAGCTCATAATTTAGGTGGAAATTCCGATCCAAGTAATCCAACCAAAGAAGTACAATTACCACGTTACGAAGGTGTTCAATTTTATGATGCACTCTCGGATGCGAGTTCACGAGTGATGCGAGCGTTTGAAAATGGATTTTTAACATTTGATGCCAACCTAGAATCTATGATCGATCGTATTTTACAAATACCAGAATTTGTAAAAGAGGAAACGGAAGAAAATTTACAATCTAAACAAGAAAGTGCAAAATGGCGTACATTAGAAAAAAAAGTAATGCAAGCAGGTGGTATTGATGAATTTTTAGGTGCATTGGATAATTTGGATATGTGTCAATTTAGTCAAAATACTCGTTTAATTGATAGTATCGGTGGAGCTGGAACCGAAGAAGAAATAGATGCATGGTGCCGTGTGGGAGAAAAAATAGCAGAAGGTGGAGGTATTCTACAATTAGATGTTTTAGATGATCTTAATTTACCCGTTCTACAATCCTCCAAAGCACAAATAGAGGCCTCTGGTATTTTTGATCGTGGAACACAAGATAGTGATCGCAATTTTTTATTACAACAATTAAGTGAAACGAATATCTCATCACTAGTATCCAGCATGGAAAAATATGGTATCAATTTTAATGATTTAATTTTGACAGCTCCGATGATAGGACAAATTGCACAAGGAGATACGATAGAGTGGAATGAACTTGTCACTACAATATGTAAAGCATCGTGTGGTGGAGTCATGGAAGGTCCACAACTTGCGAAACAGATGTTACAATACATTAGTGATTTACAAACATTTTTTCCGTTATGTAAAAAATTAGCACCATCTTGTGATGATCTGATGATCTTGCTTGAGAAACTGGTAATTGCAGAAATAAAAGCGGTTCCAGTCGATGACCCAACCCTCGCACGACAAAGAGAATGGCAACGAGTGACGGAAAGACAATCGGCATTTGATCCGGAAACTGTTAACTTTCTTTATGATATTCAGGACATTGAAGAGGGAGGACATGCCATTATATTAGAATTTTTGGAATCATTGTGTCGAGAGTTTGGAACTTTTCATCATTTTGTATCTAAATTTCATATGTTTGATTTGGAGATGTTAGATCATCTTATACGTTTGTCACACATCGGAGGAATTAATAGTGATATTGCATTAGATAAAAATGAGGAGGGTGTCTCCATCTTTGATGATTGGGAATTTATTGCAGCATGTATTGCACGTCAAGAATCTTCTGAAATAAGAAAACTTATTGAAAATACGTTTGATGAAGAAACCGGTACACTAAAAACAAATATCGTATCATCAAAACTTGGTGGAGATCGTTTACAAAAATTAGAAGATATGATAGAAAAATGTGGTGATATGGAAGAATGTATGACGGCTATGACTAAGATGTCAGAAATTCCCGGTGGTTTTCAAGCATTTACAAATCTATGTGAATACAGAAAATTTTCTGATATAAGTGTGACAGTAGAAAAAATGGCAAAACATAATTTTAGTGCAACTCCAGATAATGTAGATAAAATATTTGAAATTGTATCATTAATAGGACCACTTATTTTTATTGATGCAATGGAAGATATTGATTATGAAATATTTACTGAAACCATGGGTGTGGCACGATATTTTTCAATTGTGGATGCTACATTTTCACCTAAAGAAGTGAAAGATCTTTTAAGAAGAATATTAGAAGAATGTAAAGATATGACCAGTTTTCAAGATAAATTTCATAAAGTCAATCTTGGATTTCTTGGAGAAATTGCTGCTTACCTTCTATTAGCCGATTGTTGTCCACGTCGATGCTTAGAAGATCCACATTTGAATAAAAAAGATAAAGGAAAAACGTCTGGTTCCAGTAGACAATCAATGACAGGATGCTTTGTGACACATGATACCGAGATGGTGGAACGACGACAAGCGGCTGTTGGTGTCTTAAAATGGATAGCACGTGCTGGTGGATGTACAAAGGTTTTTGCTACCATTGAAGGAGTGGATGGTTCTGCATTAGGTATGATTATGGATTTAGCACGTGCATGTAGTATTACTGGGAAATCAGATTCACGACAACGAGCACAAGCGTGGAGTGATGTTGCATTTTATGTAGCAGATGAATTTGAATTACTTCGAAAAACTATACAAGAACATGATATTTTTACAATAATGGATACAATAATACCATTACAATGTGATCAAGGACAATTACGAGTATTAGTAAAAAAGATCGAACCAGTCGGAATCACAAGATTTTTAGATATAATGGATGAAATATGTTTTACGAGATTATGTGAAATCGTACCTATATTAGGTTCGACATGTATTTTCAAGACACGAGATCTAAAAGCATGGAGTGAATTAATTAGTATTATAACGCAATATCCAAGTACTGAAAATTTCTTAGATCAAGTACGAATGCTCATTTCTGTTAATTTTGTTGAAATATTGAAAATTGTAGAAATTGGAGAAATATTAACACGATCATTAGAATATTGTCAAATATGGACCGCTAACGTGAAGATTATTATGGAAGCAGGTGGTCCTGAATTTTTTTATAATTCGTTTGAAAATTTAGATGTTGAAGATTTTGTTGGATTATTATATCAATTAAAACGTGTTGGTCTCTGTCGATTAAAAGTAGATCAATCCCATAGTAAAGATCCAGAAGCACGTGTGAGTCATAAAAATCGATTATTAGAAGATTTTGTTAATAAAGTATTAGAAGCTGGAGGATTTGAAGTATTTTGGTGGATATTACGTGATCAAGATTTAAAAAAATTACCATCGTATCTTCATTGTTTAGAAGTTGTCCGATTACATATGGTAAAAGCAGTTGGTCCTACCGAACATTCCAATTGGAGTTGGGAATTATTAGAAAAACCAGAAGAATTTGAAATATTATTTTCACAACTCTCTACCCAACGTTTATCACAACATATTGCACCAACCCAAATGGAACAATTATTAAATGTATTATCTACTATAGGAGTGGATACTTTTTTAGAAGATTATAAAGGTGTAGATCTTAGTGATTTAGCAGAAAAACGTAAAATTTTAGAACAGGAAAAAATTCCAAATAATGATATTTTACAAAAATTATGTTCTCATTGGAGAATGTTACGAAAAGATTCTCGTAATTTGTGGGGGTTAACATCAATTGTACAGATCATTGTACCATGGATTCGTGGATTTGTATTACAACAAAATACACCTTTACCTAGTGCATGGAAAAATTTAGCATCACAGATGAAATGGTTATTTCGTGGAATTGATCAAGGTTGTGAATATCTTCGAAATGCAACGGAAGTTACAAATATTACCTTTACACCAATGCAGCTGGGTCAGATTTTGATAACGCTATCACCTGTTGGTGGAGTTGATGGTTTTTTAAAAGAATTTCGTGGATTAGATCTTCATCGTTGTGCACGTCATTCTCGTATTTTAAAAGAGTCATCTGTATTAGCAGATCACACTGTTGATGTACTATGTCAGATTTGGAGTAAAGTACATCGTGATAAAGACTATCTAAGAAAATTATGGAATTTTTTAGATACTGTGACACCCTGGTTACCATCACAAGATTGGGAACAGATGGGACGTGCTATTCATATAGTTGGTCAACATTGGGGACGTATTGATCCACATCGTTTTCAATTTATTATCGAAAAAGGGTTAGAAGTTGAAGATGTTGCATTGAATTCCAGTTGGGCTCATGTTCTACAAGTAGCAAAAAAAGAAATGAAACAGAGTATACCGAAACCAATGAAATCTGCATTAGAAAAAAATATGGATCCAATAAAAACGGATCCTGTTACATCATATTGTTATCGATGTGGAACATATATGAATTATGGTTTGGTACCATTAAAAGAAAATACAGGTAGAAACGAGGAAAGAGCAATTGCCGATGCAGACTACAATAATTCACGTGAATCACCAGATGGGGGATCCATATTACCAGTTGCTGATCGTCCAAAGTCTGCTCATCAATGGGGAAATGCAGCACAGCAAGAAGCTCTGTACCAGACTATTTTTGGACCACATCATGGTACCGGATTAAATTTTTATGCATCAATTCCAAAAAAAATGGTACGTGGAAAACGTAGTCAAAGTGCAACCGGATTACGAAATGTACGATGAATATTACAAAAAAATTGATAACGTAATCAATTTATAATTTGTCTTACAATGTACGATGAGCGTTTTCAGTGACTTTAAATTCAATAAATTAGATCTACTGTTGATCGTAATAAGAAGACGAAATGTACGATGACTACTACCAAGAATTTGATAACGTTTTTAACAGCTTCAAATTCAACATTATCTTCTATTGATCGTAATAGGATGACGAGGTGCACGATGAGTACTATCAAGAATTGATAACGTTTTCAACAGCTTTACGTTCAACAAATTAGATCTTCTATTGATCGTAATAGGATGACGAAATGTACCATGATTATTTACGAAAAAATGGTTCACGTTTTCAAGAGCTTTAAAACCAACAAAATAAGATCTTCTGTTGATTGTAATAGAATGACGAAATGTACCATGACTATTTTACGAAAAAATGGATCACATCTGCATCAGCCTTTCATTCAACAGTTAATATCAATTGTACACAGTCATTATTTTTTTAGAATATGGGAGCGTCCTCTTTAGGATTGCTCTGTTTCGTTTTTTTATTGTAATATGGACGTTATTATTTTTATACAAATTATAGTGCTATTGGGTATATAATTTTGTAAAAATTATAGTGCTATCGGATATATAATTTTATATAAAATTATATTCCTATCGGATATATAATTTTGTAAAAATTTGTATGAGAGAGATCACTAGAAGAATGATGATCATTTCCTAACTTGTTTCATTAGTAAAAAAAAGTATCAGAAAGAACTACAATTTTTCTTTTTTTAAGATATTCACCGATATGAATACTTTATACGAAAAAGTATCAGAAAGAACTACAATTTTCTTTTTTTTAAGATATTCACCGATATGAATACTTTATACGATAGGGGGATGAAAAAGTATCAGAAAGAACTACAATTTCCTTTTTTTTTTTAAGATATTCACCGATATGAATACTTTATACGATAGGGGGATAATAATTTATTAGATAATTTTTAAGAGGATGATAAACATCATCTCTATTTGTCCTTTCTATTTTTTTAAATATTTTCAATTAACTATACGATCTCGTAGAAGATTACTGTATAAAAAATTAATACTATACTTTTATAATTTAAGACGGATGTGTTCCTAATACACTGAAGAATATTTTTTTTATCTTTTAGAATTAAATACAAAAAATATACATGGGATGGGTCAAAAACAAAGGATCAACGAAGCGATACTGATAATATTAGTCTCCACTGATGGTAGAAACTATTAATATCAGTATCGCTGGGTGGGTCCTTTTTTTGGCCAATTGAGCCAACCAAAAGCAACCCCGTAAATCACGACTCCGCAAACAACATCGATTTCTGTTCCAGAAATCGTGTTCTATGTGGGGTTGTGGTTTACGGAACTGTTTTTGGCTGGCCCAAGCCACCCTAAATATACAAGTGCATGGATTTTTAAAATTTTCGTACCTCCATTTTTTTCAGGAGGCTTTCGAATTGAGGTTAATATTTTTTTTTAAAAACATCATAAGAGGATGAACTGTGTGTGTTCCTCATTTTGACTAGTATGATGTATGCAGTTTAGATGCTGAAATAATGTTTGCTTACTCAGCTAGCTTTACTGTAATCTTATTTTTTTAAGTTTAATAATTCATCGAAAAAAATTTAAATGGGTATTGTCGTCGGAAAAGATCATTAACAAAATAATCGTATGAAAGAATCGATGTAGAATCACTTTTATTGAAGAAAAGTACCTCTACCTATCCCAAAAAAGACGAGTCTTCGTAGAGGGGTAATGAAAGGAAAGTATACAACTTTCAGGAAACAGCTCTAAATGCTATATCCACAACCTAGTACTGTGTCGCTTGCGATGTGTTCGCAGGATTACGAAAGGTGGCAGCAGTACCTCAGTCTCGAATTCGCCTGTGGGGGAGCACCCATCACAATATGCATTCATCAACAAATCTCGCTAATACATATTTTGATGGGTACTCCCCCATCGACGAATTCTAGTCGCAATTTGAAGAGTTCTACGAACCAAAAAAAAATATTTTTTCTGAAAACAATATTTAATTATAGAGCCTACATTTTTTTTTCTAACAGATTAAATAATCATATCACAATAATCCCATTAGAATTTTGTGAGTGAACTGCAATAAAGGAAAATGTTAAAAGATTCTTTTCAATAATCATATATGTGATCTTCGTGTAAGCTTGGGGTGGTTTTGGTGAATTTTGCTGTAATTTATAACTAAACCTACCAAAAATACCTTACAAGCCTGATGCAGAGATGATGTCCGTAATGTTCAGAACATTAGAATTTTTTTTGTACTTTATGTTTCAATTTTTTTTTTACATATGTATAGTGCGATCCACTTTTGATATTTTGTACTTTACAGAACAAAAAAGAGTAGAGCAAGTTGCCAACAATACCCATTTTTGTATATCCATTCAAGATTCCATTGTTTCAATCTAGGACCCGATACTTCCATGTCACCATTTCTATATATGAACATGTTGATTGGACAAAGCCATTAAAAATATTAATGTGACATGGTCGGGTCATTCTTTTCAAAAAAAA
>Ga0307394_10000026_pt1 | contig 10143 bp, 2 predicted proteins | sample SouOceMePS1035R2_FD_203235 | JGI IMG/M metagenome (GOLD analysis project Ga0307394, IMG submission 203235) | Metatranscriptome of marine eukaryotic phytoplankton communities from Antarctic Ocean - PS103-5.R2 (Eukaryote Community Metatranscriptome) | ecosystem: Environmental > Aquatic > Marine >...
CAAATATATATTTACAAAGCAAAAAAATAGTACACGACAAAAGATTGATACCTGTATATATATCATAAATTATTTGATAGTAAAAAAAATATATTTGTAATATATCATGCTCATACCTAGATGAAATTTTGTAATAAATTGAAAAAACAATAATCATAAATATATATAGAACCTCTTCAAGGGGTAATTTTTTTTATTTATTTTTCGGGCACATAAAGAAGTGTCACCATGGCTGAAGAGTTTCAAAAATACAAACGGTTCGAATACCGTACCAATTCTAACTTGGTGTTACAACGTGAAGGTGCTGCACCATCTCAAAATGAACCAACCGGAGAACCTGAAAGTCTTAGGGATAGGATACCCTATAAGATGGGTGATTTGGCAAAAAATACAAAATCAGCTTTACCAGAGATAAAAAATAAGAAAAGGACAGAAACCGAAGGAAGGAGAAAACGAACAAATGCCAAAAGGCAGAAGACTGACCTTGGTGGTGAAAATGTCCTTTCTAAAGATGTGACAGAATTGAGAGTGTATAAGCCCAAAACTGCTGTCTCGAGAGTATCTTATGGACAATTATTAAACGTTTTACAAACTCAATTAGGAGATCAGTCACCAGAAGTACTGCAAGGAGCTGCTGATGAAATTCTGATGGCAATTAAAACAGATGGTATTACGGATGCAGTACGTAAAAAAAATGTGGAAGAAATTTTAGGTACTATTGATGATGAATATTTTGGGGCAATGTACCGTACATGTAAAGAAATCACTGATTTTGGTGCTGATGTAGAAGAAGCTGAAGAAGGAAAAGGTACGGAAGGACTAGCCGATGCTACCGGTGTAGCAGTAGTATTTGATGAGGAAGATGAACCAGGACCAGAGGATCGATGGGGTCATGAAGTTGAAAGTAGTGATGAGGAACCAAAAAAAAAATTGCATATTGATACAAGTGTCGGTATGAGTATACATGTAGCAAGGCGTGAAGAAATGGAAGATGAGAAAAAGAAAAATAAAGCGAATCCATACGATGTAGATATTACAAAAATTGATCCGCATTGGCTGCAACGTGAATTAAGTAAATTTATACCCGATGAAAGAAAAGTGGTAGAATTAGAAAAAGAAATTTTAACAATTTTACCCATTGGTGATCTACAACAATGTGAAAATAAATTGGTCCAATTATTGGAATATCAAAATTTTGAATTTACAAAGATACTTTTGCAAAATAGATTGAAAGTATTGTATTGTACTCGTTTAGGTCAAGCACAGACAGTAGAAGAAAAAGCAGAATTAATGGAAAATATGAAAAAAAATCCAGATGCAGCAGAAGTATTAAATGAATTAGAAATATCGACTCAAAAACGTGATAAAGAAAAAGATATGACACGTGATCTGTGGAAAGAAGCACGTGCATTACAAAAAAGACAGAAGGCGATGGAAACAAATAAAGAAGATGAAGAAGGAGCGAAAGGAGATACAGCGAATCAAAAGAAACCATCGCATATGCTTGATTTAGAAGCATTATCATTTGCACAAGGTGGACATTACATGAGTAATCCTAAATGTCTTTTACCTGATGGAACAGTGAGAACAACAAAACCACATTGTGAAGAGGTACATATTACACCACCACAACCACCTCCAATTGAACCAAGTGAATTAGTTAATATTAGTGATATGCCATCATGGACGCATCCTATCTTTCCGGATACGAAACGTTTAAATCCAGTACAAAGTAAAATTTATAAAACTGCATTTGAACAATACAATGAAAATATGTTAATATGTGCACCAACTGGTGCGGGTAAAACTAATTGTGCAATGTTAACTATCCTCAATGTGCTGAATCAATATCGTCATTCTGATAATTCATTCGATCTGACAGCGTTCAAAATTGTATACATAGCTCCAATGAAAGCTTTAGTACAGGAAATTGTACAAAGTTTTGGATTGAGATTAAAACCATATGATATACAAGTTAGGGAATTAAGTGGTGATTCAAATTTAACAAAAGCAGAAATCGATGAGACGCAGATTATCGTCACCACCCCTGAAAAATGGGATATCATTACAAGAAAATCTGGTGATCAACGAAGTTATACGCAACTTGTACGTCTCATTATAATGGATGAAATTCATTTATTACATGATACACGTGGACCTGTATTGGAAGCATTGGTGGCACGTACCATACGGCAGATTCAACAAACTCAAGAATTTGTTCGGTTAGTTGGTTTGTCAGCAACGTTACCGAATTATGTAGATGTAGCTACTTTCTTACGGGTAAAATTAGACACTGGATTATATTTTTTTGATAACAAATATCGACCAGTACCACTTGAACAAACATTTATTGGAGTGACTGATAAAAAAGCAATAAAACGTTTAACAACCATGAACAAAGTATGTTTTGAGAAATTAGTGGAAAATGCAGGAAAATCACAAGTTCTAATTTTTGTCCATTCCAGAAAAGAAACAGTGAAGACTGCAAACGCATTGAGGGATATGGCTACAGAACAAGATTTAATTGGAAAATTTGTTGGTGAAAATAGTGCAAGCAGAGAAATTTTAGAATCCGAATTGGAATCGCTTAGGACGAAAGAAGTAAAAGAATTATTACCATATGGATTTGCAATTCATCATGCCGGTCTACCACGTACAGACAGAAAGATTATTGAGGATTTATTCAGTGATAAACATATTCAAGTACTTGTATCTACTTCAACATTAGCATGGGGTGTAAATTTACCAGCTCATACTGTTATCATTAAAGGAACACAAGTTTACAAACCGGAAAAAGGATGCTGGGACGAATTATCACCAATGGATATGTTACAAATGTTAGGACGAGCAGGTCGACCACAATATGATAAAACTGGACATGGTATAGTGATTACGCAACATTCAGAATTACAATATTATTTATCATTATTAAATCAACAACTACCAATAGAATCGCAGATGTTATCATGTTTACCAGATACACTAAATGCAGAATTAGTACTTGGTACTATACAATCACGACAAGATGCAGTAGATTGGCTTGGTTACACATATTTATTTGTTCGTATGTTACGAAATCCACGTATTTATGGTATACAACCAGAAGAATTGGATGATGATGCTACTTTAGAACAAAGACGTGTTGATCTGGTGCATTCTGCATTTGTATTATTAGATAAACATAATTTAATAAAATATTCAAAAGCAACAGGAAATATTCAGGTGACACCACTTGGACGTGTAGCTTCATATTATTACATTAATCATCCAAGTATCGCAATATTTAATGAACATTTAAAACCATCCATGTCAGATATTGAATTTTTACGTTTATTTTCATTATCGAACGAATTCAAATACATTCCATTACGAGAAGAAGAAAAAATAGAACTACAAAAATTAGTAGAAAGGGTTCCAATTCCAGTAAAAGGTGGTGCAGAAGAAAGTACATCCAAAATTAATGTGTTATTACAGGCTTACATTTCAAGATTAAAATTAGAAGGTTTTGCTCTAGGAAATGATATGGTTTACGTTCAACAGAGTGCCGGAAGAATATTACGTGCTATATTTGAAATATGTGTAAAAAGAAATTGGGCAAATCTTGCTATTCGTGCATTAACGTGGTGCAAGATGGTTGATAAAAGAATGTGGTCATCACAAACACCATTACGTCATTTTAAAATGAATGAAGATATATTGAAAAAAGTAGAAAAAAAGAATATGGGATGGGAACGATTATATGATCTTTCTTCTGTACAAGTTGGTGAATTAATTCGTTTTCCAAAGATGGGAAAATTAATACATAGAATGATCCATCAATTTCCAAAATTAGATTTATCTGCTTATGTACAGCCAATTACAAGGAGTTGTTTACAAGTTGAATTGACAATTACACCAGATTTTCAATGGGATGAGAAAATACATGCCAAAAGTGAGCCCTTCTGGATATTTGTAGAAGATGTAAATAGTGAAATTATACTGCACCATGAATTATTTTTGCTGAAAAAATCTGGATCGGAAGAAGAACATACATTAAATTTTACAGTACCTATCACCGAACCACTACCACCTCAATATTTTATTCGTGTCACATCAGATCGTTGGATTGCAGCAGAAACATTATTACCAGTATCGTTTAGACACCTTATCTTGCCAGAAAAATATGAGAACCATACCGAATTATTGGATATGCAACCGCTACCTGTTGAACAATTGAAATTCGATCAAGCTGTACAAGCATTGTACAGTGATATAAAAACATTTAATCCATTACAAACTCAAACTTTTTCATCATTATTTAAAAGTGATGAAAATGTTTTGGTATGTGCTACTGCTGCATCTGGAAAGATGTTATGTGCTGAATTTGCAATATTACGTATGTTAAAACAATTTGAAGATCCACGTGATGATCCACGTTGTGTATATATGGCACCATTTGAAGAAATTTGTAAAGAACGTTTTCGTGAATGGAAGGAACGATTTGGACGTGGTCTTGGATTAAAAATCTGCGAACTGACAGGAGAAAATCAAATAGATGCAAAACTTGTTGATGAACATCATATCACCATTACAACACCAGATCGTTGGGATCTTTTAAGTAGAAGATGGAAAACACGAAAATGTGTACAAAAGGTGAAATTATTTATTGTAGATGAAATTCATTTATTAGATGGTGTAGAAGTTGGTCCAACTATTGAAGCCTCTGTATCTCGTATGAGATACATATCTGTACAGATTAATGCACCAATACGAATTGTAGCAATGGGAGCATCTGTTGCGAATGCTCGAGATCTTGCAGAATGGATAGGTGCAAATCCAACAAATACATTTAACTTCAGTCCACAAGTACGAACCGTTCCGTTAGAGATGTTTGTACAAGGTTTTGATATCCATCATCGTGCTATGAGATTATTAGCTATGTCAAGACCAGTATACAATTGTATCAAAACATACTCACCAGATAAACCAGTTATTGTATTTGTACCAGATAGGAAACAATGTCGTATGACAGCTATTGATCTATTGTTACAATCTGCATCAGAAAATACACCAAAGCGTTTTCTAAAGATTAGTGATGAAGCAATGTCACCATTTGTCATGGCGGCAAGAGAGAAAACATTAAAACAGACACTCGAATATGGTGTTGGTTTTATTCATGAAGGATTTAGTTCTCAAGAACGTGCAACTGTTGAACGTATATTTTTAGCTGGAGCAATTCAGGTACTAATTGTTACTCATCAATTATGTTGGGGTCTTACCCTAAATGCACATCTTGTTGTAGTAATGGATACTAAATTTTTTGATGGAAGAGAAAATAGATATCTTGATTATCCAATTGCTGATATGTTACAAATGATGGGAAGAGCTTCACGACCTGGTATTGATAACAGTGGATTTTGTGCATTGCTGTGTAGTAGTTCCAAAAAAGAATACTACAAGAAATTTGTGTATGAACCATTACCAGTGGAAAGTCATTTGGATCAGAGATTATCCGATCATCTTAATGCAGAGATTGTAATGAAAACAATTGAAAATAAACAAGATGCAATCGATTGGTTAACATGGTCATTCTATTATCGTCGTCTATCACAAAATCCAAATTTCTATGGTATACAGGGAACAACATCAGAACAGGTATGTAAACATATGTCAGAAACTATTGATACAACTGTTGATGCATTAGAACAAGCTGGATGTTGTGATGTAGAACAAGATGGAAATGAATTAGCAGCAGCAAATTTGGGTTTAATTGCTGCATTTTATTATTTAAAATACACGACTGTTGAAACATTTTCACGTTCAGTTACCGCTACCACAAAAAGAAAGGGACTTCTAGAGGTTTTATGTGCTGCATCAGAATTTGATTTAGTTCCAGTACGACAAGGAGAAGAAACGGCATTAAGAACACTCGCACGTCAGTTAGATGTAAATATACCCGATAGATCGGTAGCAAATGAAGCACACAAAAAAGCTCAAATATTATTACAAGCACATTTTCAACGATGGCCACTATCAACAGATTTAGCATCTGATCAAAGATTTGTTTTGGATCATGTGATTCGACTTTTACAGGGATTAGTTGATGTCATCGCATCATCATCATGGTTAAATCCTGTACTAGCAGCAATGGAATTAAGTCAAATGGTTGTACAAGCAGTTCCAGCAAATGCAAATAATTTATTACAATTACCACATTTTGATACAGATCTTTGCGAAGAAGCAAAAAATTATGGTGTACAAGATATATTTGATCTTATGAATTTGGAAGATTCGGATCGAAACAAATTATTCAAAGGCATACCAAAAAGTCATTTGTCTGATATAGCAAATGCTGCAAATAGATATCCATCTGTTACAGTCGAACATAGAGTAGTTGATGAAAAAGATATTGTTGCTGGAACAGCATCAGATCCAAAAATGGTGGAAGTAGTTGTTAAATTAGAAAGGGAAGGAGATGAAAACCCTGGTCCAGTGTATGCACCATATTTTCCAAAAGAAAAAGAAGAATCGTACTGGCTTATAATTGGTGGTACTTCTGCAAAATCAAAAGAAAAAGAATTGGTAGCAATTAAACGAACATCATTCAATAAATCAAAAATAAATGTGAAACTACAGTTTGATGTTGGGGAGGTACCTGGAGAAAAACGTTATACATTATATGTCATGCCCGACTCTTATCAAGGAAATGATCAAGAATATAGTATAAAATTAAAAGTACGACCGCGTCCAGATGCTGATATAGATATGTAAAAGTAAAAAAGATCCTGTCAATGTTCTAGAATTCTTATATGAATCATTCAATAATTTAAATGATTTTTTTTTTTCAATGTTTTGTGTTTCTAATATGTAAAATACTCTTGATACAGGGGCCACAGTTTTTGGAAAATACCCTGCTGCAGTATCATTGTGCTAAAGGCTTGTGGAATCCGTTTGTTCCCCACCGATGTATTCCAAGAGGTTCAATGACCTAATGCCTCCAACATCACTATATGTCAAGATGCTTATTCTCGGACCTCCTCTTCTTGGCTGTGTTTTCGGTTCAACGATATTAACTTCGCTGAATAAATATCTTGGATGTATCAGGTCTTAAAAAAAAAGGTGTGTTAGCAAGTAGGATTGGAACGGATAAGAAATTGACGAAAGCGATTGGCTTTCGTCAATTTCCCCACTCGTTCTATTGTTTTTTTTTTTGGGTCATTGTTTGTATCAAAAAAACTTATTTTACCCATACACATCCGCCTTTTTTCATTTTCATCGATATTCTGGCCTCAAAATTTTCAATAAAAAATGAAAAAAGGGCCTGGGTTGATTTTAGTGTGTTGTGCATATTGCTAACAAAAAGATTCAAAAATGGAGCTGTTTTTTCTTGATCTGGGCTATGGTCAGACTACATTTTTGTGTTGAGATTATACTATTTCACCTGTATTCCGAATTAACAGCCTTAGAAATATCTTTTATCATTTCAGTTCCCGGGTATCAAAATTTGCACTCTAACTGTTAAACACTAAAACTTTCACGGATACCATCGATCTTTGAATGTTTACGCCCAGAAACAGATATTTGTTTACATACTGTATTAATTTTAAAGTGATATCACCATGAATGGAGAGATCTGTTGATCCATTAAAAAAAATGGTGTGATGGGGAGCGTAAGAACACACATCAATTTTAGATATTTTTTCTGAGATTGGGAAATATGCAAAATCATTTTTTTGATTGCATATTCACGATTTTCAAACAATTTTCGTCTTTATGGTATGTTAATTTCATCAAAAGAACAAATATGTTTGCCTGTACAATCGAATATGTCTGGTCAGCGCAGAACCATTCTGTATATTACATCACAATATTTTTATGCTCCAGATACAGTTTTATTTTTTGATCAAATCAGATCAAAAAGCAGTCGTAAAAAGGTTCAATGTAGATTTGCCTGTTTCTAAATTATCTTGAGCCTCTCGATTATCTGGATTTTGCCCATTTTCCGGGAACATCTGTTTGATTAATCGGGCCAAGGAACCATTGGCAATTTGCGTCAGGTGGACCACCCGTGACTAAGCTGATTACAGAGTACATTGTATCCTACTGTACAGTATTAAGTTTTATCGAACATAAAATTTGATTAGAGTTGTCGATGAGGTTCTCTAATATTTGAAGGATTGGAATGAAGACGGATCTGATTTTGAAACCCCATATCTAAAAGTTTTTTAAAAATATACAATAACTATTCATTTTTTTTTAGTTTATAAAGTACATTGTGTGAAAACAGTTGAAATTTTTTTTGGACCTAAAAAAAATGTTCTTTTGTAATACGCTCACGTGCGTTTTAGTCCTTATGATTTTTTTCTCATGTCTTTAATCGAAGTACAACTTAATTTATAACTTTTTCTACATTTACGTCTGTACGGCACTCTTTTTAGATCGTTTGATCAAAAAACCTGAGCTAGAGTTCCCAAAAAAAGAAAAAATAACATGATCTAAAATGGTTGATTTCTCAACCGATGTTTAGAGGCATCACATTATGCGTCCCTATACATTCTGGAGTGGCTTGATAACTATCTTTCCAGGTTGCTCAGCTCTCGAGAAAAAAAGTTCCGTGATACAAAATTTTGTGAACCGATGACAGGGATGAACGCTCATTACTTTGGGTCAACGAATATGGAGTTATACGACCTTTTCGTGTCCGACCCTATATTTCTTGTCCCAAGTTACCCTCCTATTTATATTTTCAAATATGATGTCAGAGTTTTTTTTGGGTCATAAGATGAATTGTCATTTTTTAAATCAAGCTCTTAAAATTTTTCCTATTTACAATTTTTTTTTTTTTTTCGTTTCATTCAAAAAAATATCATCTAAGAATCAAATTTGAAAAGGACAAGAAAAAAAAAATTTACAGTTTTGAAATTAAAAAAAAAAATACCAAAGGACCAGCATTGGATACGAACGTCTATTTTTTTTTTTTGGATAATAACTGTAACCTTACTTACGGTACTAGTATTGATATGTATTTTCGAGGAAAATTATGAATTTATTATTTGTGGTGAATATTGTACAGTGACGAGATAGCAAATAAATTTCAACATTCCACCCTTCTTAAGGAGGTTCATTAGAATTCACTATTTGCTGGGGTCATTGGAAACTTTCTGATACAAATTTGACCCCAAAATAATTGGCTCCTATTGCGGTATTAAAGTATTAGCACCTACGGTGTCAATATTGTAAGGCGGGTCTATTTTTTTAGGCTAGCAAGTGTAAAGGGCGGCTTTGCTAGGATTGAACGAATTAGGAAGTTGGCGAATCTCAATTGGCAGTCGTCCGTTACACTGATTCGTTTAACCGAACCTTTTTTGCATGGCGGTCTTTACATCTTCGATGTGCATAAATATTAGATCTTGGAGTGAGTTCTTACACAATATTAATTTAGGTTCGTGAAATTGATATTGTTTTTTTCACTTCGACCGAACTTACGTGCAAATTCACGAACGTTTTTAGGAGGGAGTAAACAGCGCAGTAGGAATTTCCTAATTGCGGCAATGTAGCCTCTGTTGACAGTTTTGCTGTGATTCTGATAGCCATCAATTTGATGGCATCAAGTTTTTTCGTATCAGAAATTTGAATGGACCGTTTTTTTATTTCATTTTTTCGTCTGATTTTTCTTACTCCAGAATACTATCTGGAAAAATAAATTTATGAGACCAAAAAAAACAAAAATCAACGTTCTACGTTCTTTGTATGGTATTTGGTATTGTTTCTCAATTTATTATCTTTGTTTTTAATTAAGTAATAGAGAGCTATATGGATCCACACAATCGTTTGGACGGTACTTAGTATTATTTCTCAATTTATTCTATCTTTTTTTTGAAGTAATAGACAGCTATGGAGATTCAACCACACGATCGCTTGAACGTATGAGACTCTAAAATATTTTTTTAAAGTTTGTGAACTATGTGGAAGCAATCAATTTTTTGTTTAAAAAATATAGTATTACTATGTGCGGAGACCGTTTTTGATGATTATGTCTGATGGAAAAACTCTCTTTAACGCATAAATCTTGATTGTACTTTGTCGATCGATTTATCGAAAATAAAACAAGTTCATATTGTTTGTTATCCAGGATCAATCAATAGATTTTATTTTTCATCTCCC
>Ga0307394_10000029_pt1 | contig 10014 bp, 2 predicted proteins | sample SouOceMePS1035R2_FD_203235 | JGI IMG/M metagenome (GOLD analysis project Ga0307394, IMG submission 203235) | Metatranscriptome of marine eukaryotic phytoplankton communities from Antarctic Ocean - PS103-5.R2 (Eukaryote Community Metatranscriptome) | ecosystem: Environmental > Aquatic > Marine >...
AGTTCCTCAAATTAATTATTTATTCACTTTTTCAAGAACCTCAAAGATTCCTGGCTATATTTCAATCATTAGTATTAAAAAAAAACACATATTGTGATTTTTTTATTCCCATCATTAAATTACACACAGGAATATTTGAAGTCCTTAAATTTTGTATCACGAAAAACTAAAATATTCCCACACCTTTTTTTTCATTCTTATTAGCATTTTGAGGCCAAAGTAGTAATAAAAATGAAAAAAAACGGAGCGTATTTTATTTTTTCCTAATTCTCAGAACCCCAAAAAAAAGTGGTCTTTACCGGAGATCTCAATTATTGTTGGCAATTGTGCCCACAGTTAAATTGAGACCTCCGGTACAATCCACCAGTTCAGAAGTTCCATGAGCGACTGCAGGGTCCTTGATAAAATAAACCCAAAAAGTTAAGACCATAAAAAATACCTCCGGTCAATAGCTGGAGGTGTTTTTTATGACCTTAATTTTGGGGATTTCTTTCATGAAGGACCCTGTATGCTATCAAATTCAAATTATTATAAAAAAAGTTTATTCAAAAATTATTTTTATTAGATCATCACTTCGAGTTATACATGTTGAAAAAAAAAAATATTTATAATATACACTTGGAAATAAAAAAAAAAGTTAATATTTTAAAAATCTTTTGTACCTACATTTTTATTTTTCAAAGGGGAGAGAATAAACATATTTAAAACTATACATATTGAATTCGTTTGTTCTAATTCTTTTAGATTGGGGGAATGTGTTTTTAAAAAAAAATTGTTTTTAGGACGGCGAAGACAGGGTTGAAAGCCAAAAAGATCAAGAGCGGCACTATCACATTCTGTAAAAAAAATGATAATGTCGCTCTTGATCCCCTTGGCTTCCTACCTTGTTCCATATTGTCTTCATTCACAATTAATTTGTGCCGTCTCACGTTTCTTGTATCTATTACCTCATCATAAACCATTAGTCATTGGATGTGATTCTCTTTCTGCACATTTTCTCTATCGATAAAAATTTTCTTCTAACAATTTTTGGTTTTATTTATCTAAACCATAATTTGCAGGATTTGCTCGTGCATGCATATTTTCTCTTTCATGAACTAATGCTTGAAATTTAGGATATTGTTCTTGTATTTTAAGCATTAACCATTGTGTATTATCCATTTTTTGCATCCAGGTATTAGATAATTTTGGAAGCTGTTTTAAGATGGAAAGCATAGTACGTAAATGCGCCATACCATCAGGTAAACGATGTTGTTGCATACATTGAACTGCCAAATTATGATAACATACAACAAGTAATGAACAAATTTGAGTATCTGCTAATTTATTCAATGCTTGCTGTATAAAATATTCTGCTTGATGATGATGTTTCTGTATTGCAAGTACTGCACCAAATCGTAAACAACATTTTGAATAACGATTGATATGATTTAATTTTAAATACCTTTGTGATGCTTGTTGATAAAATGTTTCAGATTTTCTTGCAAGTGATACATCTCCAGGATTAAAATAAGTAACACTAAGTGCAGTATCATACAAACAGGCTTCTACAACTGTACGATGCGCTGGATGTAAATCTTTTAATGCAACTCCCATTGTTGCTACCATTTCTACACATAGACGTGATGCTGCTCCTAGTTGTTGATTCTTTAAACATAATCCAACATATCCGACGAGTAATTGATATACTGTTTCTATAAGTAATGGTTTATTTGCAACTAAAGTTTGTGGAACAAATACATTCAAACTACCTGGTAATGCACTTTCTAATAATTTAATACACGCTGCATAATGTCCTTGTTTTTCATGTTCCACATATTGTGCCAATACTTTTTGTGGTAAAATTTGAAGTATTTTTGCACGATAAGCTGTGAATCGGTGTGCTTTAATTGGTAACCATAACGGAACTAATTTATTTAAACACCACGGTACATCGATCTTCTCTTTTGACTTTGGAGTTAGCATATCATCATCATCGTCATCATGATATCCTTCATCTCTCATTAAAGTACTATTAGTTTGAATGGCTTGGTAGGTACTTGATGCGCCACTTTGTGGTCTCTCTATCACACCACCTGGTTGAGTACTATCATCATTAAGAAGAAATTCATCTGGTCGAATTCTTCTTGCACTCACACCAGTAGATAGTGGAATAACAGAAGCATCAATATCTTTAAATTGACTATCATCACCTTCCATTTCTTGTAAATATTTTACTAAATAATCTCCTGCAACAGTATTATCTTTTTGCTCTTCTGATCTTATACGTTCTCGTTCTGCAGCTTCTGCTGCTTCTCTCTTTTCTTCTGCTTTACTCTTCTTCGTGACTGCAGTTGTGGCATGTTGTCTTCGGAAAAGTTCCGAATCTGGTGGTCGCATTTGTGTATTCTGTTGTTTTGGTTGACTTGATTGTGCTCCACCTTTAAATGCCTTATCAAATCCAACAACTGAACCACGTTTTAAATGTGCACCAACAGAATCAACCATCGGTTTTAATGATGGATTATTAATTAATAATTCACCAAATTGATCTACACATTCATCATATGAATTTGATATTACATCATACATACGAGAAAGTTCTTTTCGTCGATACATATTGAATAAAAAGACGGCAAAGAAATCTGCACAAGCACGATGATCTGCAGTGATACGAAGTTCTGGTTCCATTGGAAGATCACCAACTCCCAATTTTCTTCCGGGTGAGTCTGGTCGATTTTCTGGTGCTGGTTCGTAATTTTCTTTTTCATTATCCTTATGATCAACAGCAGGACCACCAAGATGTTTAGATACTTTTGGTTTATAATTTTCTGATATCTTGTTTCCATCTTTAAATGCTTTTCCTTTCAATTTCTTTTTATTTTCTGCTGCATCCTCTGCATTACCATCTGTTGGCCATTCCATCGATTTGCAATAATTAAGTATTGTTGTCATACGTTCCAAATATTTCTTACGCAGTAAGTAAGAACGAAATGCGGATTGTACTTTTAATACTAACATAAGAATAGCATTTGGTGCTGCTTCCAATAATGTTTTTGCATCACGAAGATCATTAGTTGTATAAGAATATGCCAATATGTCAAATTGATGTGTTTCTGGTGCATCAAGTTGTCCACGTGGAGCTGGTACAGGTAATCGTCCAGCAACCGCGTGCGTTGTTTCCACTTGTCTAATTGCACGTTTTGCACCATCTTGAAATAATGATACTGATCCCTTCCAAACACCAATCAATAAATTACATGCTACGGTGGTGGCCTGTAATTGTGTTTCACTTCCTTCTATAGAACCCATTAAACGTTCAACAAAACCCATGATGCATCGAATTTCACGATCGTCTGTCCATACACCTTGTATCATACTCTTGACGTGTGCATGAGAATCTTCATTTTCCAAGACCTTCAAATCAATATCGGCATCTTGTTTCGTTCTTAAGAGTGCTGCTCGTGCACGTTTCTTTAAGAAACTCTTTAAGTATTGTTCACCATCATTCATACATTCTGCCATCCATTCAATACCAAAACGCAATGCCATTACTTCTTCAAAAAATGAATCTAAAGATGCTGCTTTTGATGTACCTTTTTCACCATTTGGTGGTAATAAATTAAATCCACCTTCTTCTTTTAATATTTTGTATTGTAAATTTTGTATAACATCCCATGGTGGACGTGATTTTATACCACGATAACGATTTTCCTTTGTAGTGAATTGTTTTTCTGTCTCATTCCATAAATAGGATAAGAGAGATTTTAAACTACTACTTATACTTTCACAAGCTGACATCCACAGTACAGGGAGTGCAATTTTTGGTTTTGCCATTTTTTCACCACATGTTGCAAAAATAGCACGCCAAATATGCTTAGCAACCAAAAGACTCATTTGCCATGGTGTAATGTGTTCTTGTACCATATTTGCTTCTTGTGATACCTTTTGATATATAATACGACATGCTTCTGCCATATGTTCTTGTACTGGATCAGCTAATGCAGATGGTGGTAACATACGAATACGATTATACCATGGTGGTACGAAATCATCATTACGTGCTAAATAAGCACCAATAAATGCACCACTGAGAAAGTATGTTGATCGTAAATTATGTGTTTGCCATTTATTAGTAATACGTAAACCAATAGTTTTTGGCATCCATGGTATTGATGTTTTAAATTGTCGTGTTTCCCATCGTGATAAATCATCTAAATCCATAATAGTATCTTCTGTTTCTGTAATTTCAGAACGTTTTAATTGTCGTTTAATTAATAATATTTGTCGTCCACGACGAGTTAATATACTTTTATTCATGGAGACACTAAGTTGTGGTATGTCTTTATTTAAACCACGACGAGCATGTTCCACAGATGCCATAATTTTTGTTTTACCTACATTATACCTTGCTGGCATTGCACGTAATCTGTTGTATGCAGCTGTCATTGGTTCAAATACAGTATCACGAGCAGGTTGTCTTGAACCTTTTGCTTGATCACGATTTGCTTTGTTTTGCATTCGTGTGTGACGTGATTTTCCTTGCATTCCAGCCATTCGTTTTAAGTCAACATTGCGTTCTCTATGTCTGTGCATTCCAACGGCAATACGCTGTAATTGTTCATCTCGTACAGCTGTTAATTCTTGTTCCGTTTTACATTCTGCTAATGCCATCTTCATTTCAACTTTATATTTTGATGCCATTTTTTTACCTTCTTTATCGAACACAGCACGTACAAGAAATGCACGAATAAATTTTTGTATGACAGTTGCCATTTTATGACAACGTCGTATCCACATACGTTGTAGAGCTCCACGGAAACCGGTTTGAATCACCAAAACTGCTTTGACTAATTCTTTATTTCTTCTCTTCCATCGGGTAGCACGTACATTATGTTGTATACGTTCGGCTGCATCGTGTAATTTTACTACATGCAATGCTGATCGTACACCACGCCATATACGTTGTATACGCATTGTTGGACCAAGTAATAATTCTCGTCTACCTTTTGCTAAATAATAACGAAAATGTACTTGAATAGATTGTGCTGCACGATGATATAATATACGTAACATTAAACTTCGTTGTACCATGTGGAATAACACAACACTAAGTACAAATGGACAATGATCATGTTTTGCTTTGTAAGCGATGTCAAATAATTTATCGACAACACTTACAAAACGACTTGTTTTGATGGCCAATAATTCTGGATCTTCTGATTTTTCTTGTGATTTGTTACCAAGTACTTGTATTAATTTATTTTGATCTCTCATAAAATATGAAAGCTGCTGTACAACTCGTAAGAGTGCAACACGATTATACATGTTCAGAATACCCTTGTTCTTTGTTGTAGAGTGGTCATCAAAACCATTGTCATGATCTACATCTGCAGAATCTGGAACTGGCATACGTTTTGGTATTGCGCCAGCTTCATAGATGCCAGTTAAATATTTTGCAGTTTGCTGTGCCAATGCAAAGACGGTTCCATAATTTCGTGGCCACTCAGAGGGAAAACGGTGACCAATTTCATTACTTAATACATCTTGCAGCTGTGCCCCTACGGTAGCGTCTACTCCTTGAAATGCAAGGTGATCATCGGTACTAAGTGATGGAAGATCTAATGCTTGTCTTGCAGTAATTAAAGTTTGTGCCGTAAGAAATACGTGTCGTAAATGTTGTGGTGTATGTGCTAATATAAGCATATACATATTTTCATCTTCTACATTCATGACACGATCATGATGATGATTGATATGACATTTATCTCTCCATAACGTTACTAAAGGATCACCTGGTCGTGGATTAACTTCGACACCAAGTTGTACAGGTTCTGGTGGAAATACCACTTTATCCTTCAAAGCAACCGTTTGATGAGCAAGAGCATAAGATGCCCATTTGATAGTTTCTGCGTATAATTCCCTTGGTACATGAGATAATAGATGATGTACGATATTCAAGAGTATTTGTGATGCAAGATCAGGATTTTCAGTTTCTTCCAATACTAAATCCTTTACTGATGTACGTTTTGATTTTTTACCAAATTCTTCATTTGCTAATTTTCCAGTAATTGGATTAAGAGCAATAGTTCTTTGTAAACTGGCTTTAATTTGTTCTAGAACTTCTTGAATTTCTGCTGGTAAGTGACGAACCCAAGGATGTACAAATTTTTGTGAATTTGTTGCTGCCATGAAAATAGCAACCAAAACCGTCGATGTTCTTTTATCAGCATTCGTTTTTTCTCTTCGTAAACCAACAAAATATTGATGATCACGATATCTTCTAAAATTTCTTTGAATCAATAATGCAGCTAGATCTGCCAATTTTTCTTTCATCAGAACCTGCCTATCTTTATAAAGTTGTGTTAATCGACAGTATAAGTCAATTTTAGTTTCTAAACTAACTTGAAATCTTCTCCAAGTTGTTTGAATTGTAGTTGCTGATTTATATTTTTTCTTCATATGTAATCTACAAAGATATCCACGTGCATGCACATTTACCTTGGTAATTTTTGCAGCAAATGCTTTTCTTTGAGAACGCACAAGAACACCACGAAGTAATGCTGCAATACGTGCTTGATTTTTATGCATTTCACGGACTGGTTTCTTTCCATATATATGCATCCTGTATCCTCTTTGTATTATATTTGCTCCCCATTGGAATAAATCTAATTGTTTACGACACTTCCATCCACGAAACATTGCCTGAATTCGTGTTGCTGCACAATGACAATCACTCATCCATATACGACAATTTTTACCCCTAAATACTGCCTGGATTTTTGATGCAGTAAGATGTAATTGTTTACGTAATCGTTGTGCTTGAAATCGTCGATACCATCCTTTAACAATACGAGCATTACTACCAAATGCACCATAATATCGTTTTTCATCCCACATTCTGTTATACTTTTGTATAACAAGAGCAGCTTCAGTCCATCTAACAATTTTTCGTCGAATAATTGCTCCTCGTACCCATTTTTGTAAAAGAAGTAATGCACGTTGTTCTCTTGTTTTTTGTACTAATGATCCAGGATCATCTGCGATCATATCACTTTCAAAATTATAGTAATATCCTTCTACTTCTGCTCCAAGACGCGGTGGATTTAAACGTTTCAAGTCCCAATGTTTTTCTGGTGCTTGTGCTAATGCTTGTTTAAAAGTATCACGATGAAAATATAACCATTTACATTGACATGTTCCTGTTTTATCACTTTGATTATCACGTGCCAAGAATCTCCTTCTTTGACAGAATCCAACATTTAAAAATGGTATGTGATCGGCAATTTGACGAACTTCTGCTTTTGTTAAATATCTGGTTCCAGGAATTGGTGCTGGCCAATGTTTTTTTCCACGTTTACTTTTGTGTACTTTTAAAAAACATCCCATACAAAAATAATCAGTACACTGTTGACACCAAACAACAGAATCGGGTATTCCACATTCGGAACATTTCATCTTAACAAATCCACGATAATCCCATAAAAAATCATTATACATACAATCAGAAAGATGTTCACGAAACATTGATATAAATGGATGAATTGGTTGTAATGTATCTGTAATTAAATTAAGATACCATCGAGTATCATTTCGTATAATGACATCGTATTCTTGAGGTAATGGCCATCGTAGAGCAAACATAGCATACCAGTAATAATGGTAAGTGGATCCAATACCAATTTGTTGTGCCATATCTTTTACCTGTTTTGGTGATATTGTTACATTTTTTGTACCATCAGGATTTCCACGTGTACGTAATAATAATCGTATAGCATTAACACCTTTAATTTTAAATGCTGGTTCTGTTGGTCCAAGTGATGGCCAAAATGTAGCATCTAATACATCAGGTGCTACTGTACGTTCTTTTACCATTTGAATACTATCAACTTTAACATATACATCTTCTTCATCTGCTAAACCAGCATCAAGCATATCATTTTCATCTAATTTAATATCTTTTGCCCATGCTGGTTCTTCTCCTTTTTTACATGGTACTATACCACTCATTGAATCATCAGAATCTTCATCACTATCAGAGTAATCTAATTTTGGTAATTCCGCTGATTTTAGTTCTGCTTTTAATTCACTGAAGGGTGCAATCCATTCTGGGATCTTTCCTAAAGCTATTGCTTGAAATGTTCTTTCTGGTAATGATCGCATACGTACATGATACGTAAATGGTACATCTTCCATTTCACGATCAGCATCAAGTGCAGATTGTTGAAGCCATCCATGAAATGGATCAAATTGATCTCCACCGTTTTGAATTACCTGCATTGCATCAGGAAATCCCCATGCATCTGGATGAAACATCATTACATCGACAATATCCATTCTCATATAAAACATATGTTTCTTCTGCCTTTGAAGTGCATGAGTTAAAGTTCCATTCGAATCATGTGCATTTAATCTTTGAAAATGCATACGGGCAGTATAATCATATAGATATAGATTTGATAATATACTTGCATCACAACCCATTTTTAATGATTCATTCACAATGTCATTAAGTTCTGGTCTAAACATTTGCGTCCATCGTGCACCTACGGAGCGTGCTTTTGTTAAAGCTAATCGCATATGAATAGGTTCAATACTTGCAGCCATTCGACATGTCGTTGCTCGTACACGAAGATCAGCTCTGTAAGGTGTTTCTTGAAGACGTCCTTCTGGTATTATTCTTGTATTTATAACTTCGATTAGTGGGGATAATTCACTTAAAACATTTTCCTGTTGCTCCATATGTAAATGTTTTCGTGCAAATTCACGATCAGGCCTTGTTTGCGCATGTGTAGCTGGTGTAGAGCATCGAGAATCACTCATTATACCACCACTTTTTCTTGTGATTCGTTGAGCGACTTCGTCTGCTTCATCGATTGCTCGTTGTAATTCATCATCAAAGGTGGTATCACCTTCCTGACCATCCGGTATCGATGGCATTTGTTGTAACAATTTTGATTTGACCGCACTAAATGTTGTTTGAATTGGTGGATCTGCCGATAAAGGTGGATGATCTTTCCACGCATTATCGATAAGTTGTGGTTCAGAATACACAGACCCTCCAATAGTACTTCTTTCATCTAATTCACTACTATTCATACTAGATGAATCTAAATCTGATGGTGGCTGTGGTTGTCTTTTAGCAGGACCACCAATTTCTGGTGCAGGAAGTGTGTCTCCATCTTCATCTTCCTTATCTTCGTATTCTTTCATTAATTCATAGTATTCTGTCAGGGTAACTGTATAATTTTTAGGGAAATATCCCTTTTGTTTTGGATCTGATACCAATGATCCAAGTGCCCATTCAGAACCATCATCATGTAGCACATTGATTGTTTGACCTACATTTAATGCAAGTGGTTTTTGCTTTTTAAATGGCCAATCTATTTGTGATGGATCAAAGGCATAAAGTGCAACAACCTGAATTTCTATTTGATTCACCATGTTGGGCTAAATTAAATTTCTAAAAAAATAAAATAATACACTATATGATTTTTATATACTATACAAATTTTTTTTTTTTGTTCAATAAAATTAACAATTTTTTTTTTAATTATGATACACTACTCTAAATTTTATTTAAAATCTAATTGATATACATTATAAAAAATATACAGAGGGATAAAAAGAGATAAAAGTTAAATTATAAAAGAAACACTCGATATATATATTAAAAAAAATTATAAATATATAAATTATGATACCCCGGTACTATTCCGAATTAAAATGAATAATGGTATCGAAGTATAATTTATAAAAAATATTAGATCAGTCAAATTATACATGCAACAGTGTCAACACAATATTTAAAATAAAAATATATATTAATAAAATTATGTCAATAAAAAGTAAAAAAAAAGCTAGGGAAAAAAGGGGTATAAACAAAAAAATAGTTTTATTAATTATATATATATCAAATAGTAATGAAAGAGAAAATTTTTGATTTTTGTGTTAATTTCTTTAATTTTATTTACCTATTTTATATTATATAATGTAAATATACACCTTTTCAGTTCCCCTATATATATGTATCAG
>Ga0307394_10000032_pt1 | contig 9892 bp, 10 predicted proteins | sample SouOceMePS1035R2_FD_203235 | JGI IMG/M metagenome (GOLD analysis project Ga0307394, IMG submission 203235) | Metatranscriptome of marine eukaryotic phytoplankton communities from Antarctic Ocean - PS103-5.R2 (Eukaryote Community Metatranscriptome) | ecosystem: Environmental > Aquatic > Marine >...
CCGCCTCTTCCTCAGAAAAATATCTTAGGCTTGAGCTCAGGTGGAGCGAGCCCTAGAAAAAAAATCTCCGCCTCTTCCTCAGAAAAATATCTTAGGCTTGAGCTCAGGTGGAGCGAGTGGAGAAGAAAAAAAATCTTAAACAGTTCTCCAGCAGAAAAAAATTCTCACTACATTTTGGCTGGGCTTCCACTTCCTCAGAAAAATATCTTAGTCTTGAGCTCAGGTGGATCAAGTGGAGAAGAAAAAAATCTTAACCACTTCTCGAGCAGAAAAAAATTCTCACCATCTCACCATCTCAAAATCTCAAACTTCTCAGCAGATAAAACTCACCGCCTCCCTCAGAAAAGTTTCTCAAACTGATCTCCAGATGTATGCTCATTGGATGGGACTGCGTGAGATTTATAAAATGCAGGTTGAGAAGTTTTTCTGGAGGGAGGAGGACGCCCCCAACGGCGAGCAAGGTCGTCTTCTGCAGGAGGCGGGCCCGCAGCAGCCTCGCGCCTAGCCGTCTCGATATGATTTCTGATTTTGACGGGATGGTGCTTACGAGGTTTCACCATACTAATTAATTTTGGAATTCTAACAAGATCAAACAAGAATTGAATTTGCAATGGGTTGTCTTGAGTTGAGGTGGCCCTCCTCTTTATTACGAAAGTGGTGTTGGTTGGTGAGGACCTAGCTCGAGGACCTAGCGACCGTTCCTGCTAAGCTATGGAGACTCCGGCTTCAACCACATCTTCTGGAGAGGTATTCCAACAACAAAAATTACTTATTATAATCCCTCAGAAGGATAGGACCCTTTGGAGGCTTCTTGTAAGCGCTGTTGGCAAGAGTCTCTGTTCTGTGATAATGAAGTGCGGCATTGAGTGGGCAGTAGACATATTTGTTGAGGGCTCATATGATGGAGATGAATAAATAAAACCGTTGTAATCAGAAAGGCTTACACTTTATTTACACTTAATTTACACGTTATATACTTTTACTACTAAGTGACTCCTTTCATGGAGGGGGACAGTTTTTCCGTCAGAATCTTGAAGCGTGAAACAAATACTTTTAAGATTTCTCCATTTCTGTCCTTCGTCACCACCCACGAATATATCCGTAGAAGCTTGTTCGCATTGTATATGGAAACCTGAACAAGGATTTGATTATTTTTAAATATGATTATATTCTCACCTTTTTGAGCCGTATAGTTTAAAAGAGCAGCAACGCACTGCCCCCCTTGAACGTCCCCAATATAGCTTGTTCTTTGGCTATGCAAATCCAAATAGTTTAAAGTTCCAAAATTTTTGGTTGCCAAGACGAAAGGTTGGTTGAATCTTGGAATAAACTTAGGAAACGGTCTTATGTTTGGCAGCACCTGGGTCATTCCAATTGGTAGCTTTTGCTCTGGGTAAAGTGATTTTAAGAAAGACGATGATATCCAAGGTGAATCAGGAATCTTTTGGATATCAGGTGCAAGATACATCTGGAAGGCTGTTTCCTTTTGAGCTCTAATGAAAACATCAACATTTGCCAAAGGGGTGTCATCAAGTGTCCTAAAGCCGATATTAAAAGATGTTACCAACAGATTTGAATTTTGAATTGTATCAACATCTTTTAAATCAAGTTCTCCGAAGTAAGCGTTCAGAAGTGTGCTGTTTTTAATGAAAAACATCAAATTGTTACTAAACAATCTAACAAAAAGATCATTTGATTTGTCTTCAACATCAAGATAGTTGAAGTGGGCGTTTGTGTTTGGCATAAAAAGGAATTGTTGTTCAACAGGTTCGACTGATTGGGTATTTACAAGCAGAATGATAATTGGCTCTATAGCTGAAATATCCCTTAAAAGGGTCTCAAGCTCTTTTACATCCGACTTGCATTTTATTGGGGTTGTTAGGGTTTTACTTTTTGGAGGATAAAAACCAAAGAATGGTTCTTCCTCAAACAAATGCTTGGCTGTTTGATAATATGATGAGAATAAATTTTTATCATCGTTAGAAAAGAACTTAAAACTTTCTTCTGAGGGGAGTTGAAATGTATGTCTGTTGAAGCGCTTCTCGGGATTCTCTGGCTGTATGACAGAATACAAAGCCTTGGAGTTAGTAAGAACTAAGGTGTTTGGGGGTAGACATCGCATTTCCATGTAACCGTTGCTGGGGTTGAACTCAAAAAACCCAAGTGTGCGGGTCCATTTGGTAAAAGCTATTCTCTGAAGGGTTCCAAGCATTTTTCCAAAAGCGTTTAAAATTTGATGTCTTCTTCGAGTTCCAGTTGGATCAAGGGCTCCAACTAACGACCTGAGCTGTCCTGGAATGCTGCTATTATATTAATTTTAAAAGCCTCTAACCTGCATCTATAGTAAGGAGAGTGTTGGAGCCTTCCGAGAAACTTATACCAACATCAATTTGGTCTTTTCCAGCAGGTATTCTTTGGGGGTGAAAAGATACGTTGGTCAGCATTACTTCCTTTGTGTCTTCATGTCCCGTCCAGTCACGTTGAAGTTTTCCTTCTATTAAGAAACTGTATTTTTTTGTTTAATTTTATTTCAATTACTTACCAAAATATTCATGATTGGTGTCATATCCACATCTTAAAAAGAAGGGCTTTTGATGTTCAAAAACAGGAAACATATCTGAAACATTTTATTTAAAGCACGATTTAGCTATAGGATTCTTCATCAAAGTTAGTGGAATAACAACACCATGCTCTTTTAACTTTTTGCAAAGTCTTAACCATTTTTTCTCTTCTTTGTAATAATGTCTATCCTTTATTTTGTTTTTCTTAACACTTTTATCAGGGAAGCCAAAACAAACAACCTGAGAGTCAGAGTTGTCGCTTCCGGAATCAGAGCTACAGCCGGTCATATAAGCAGCAGGCTTCTGAGCGAATCGTTGCGTGAAGGCTAAAAAATCTAAAAGTTTGACTTTTCTCAAAATTAGCTCATCCGAATCAAGCACTCCTTTAGCTAAAAGACAGCGAGTGATTTTAAACATTTTAGGAAACTGCTTTTTGTTTGTATATGTTAACCGCAACTCTTTTTCAAAATAGTTTTCAAGCTCCCCGCCTGGTATAACTGTTTTTGACGATGGGGAGGGGGAACCTATGCCGGAAGAAACGTTTGTGATTAACCACCGTTTCTCCTCCATTTCACCTAACAAGTTTTTGCTTGTAACATCATTCATTTCTGCAGCCAATACGGGGGATGAGGTTTGCTTTTTAAGTAATTTGTCAACAAAATTAATTATGATACTGTGGTTAGTATTTATAAAACATATGTGTCGACCTTCCAATCCTTCTTTCCAATTATTATTATAAAAATCCAAGTATTTTCCTTTGCTCAACGAGGATAAAAAATATTTAGAATTGGAGCTATAAGTTAAGTAAAGATTGCAGGCGTTTTTTAAAGCGTAATGAAGGCCCTCTGTGTTTTGGTGGCTATGCACGACCAAAAAAATACTGAGATGGAAATGATGAGCACAGTAATTAGTAACTCTTTGCCACTGAGAAACTTTAGTAGACAGTTGAAAATCATCAACAATTACAAACGAATTTGGTTGCAGTTTCTCTAAAGTTTCTTCACTTAATTTGGAGTCTATAGGTAATGCTTCAACAGAGTCAAGTTGTGCTAAATCATTTTGAACAAATTTTCCTGAAGTGTCCAAAACATAAACCTTTTTATCTTGAGGAAGAGTTAAAATAAAATTTGAAAGAAATGAAGTTTTTCCCGTCTTTGAAGCTCCAAGTATCCAATTCACAGAATCTGAATAATTAAGTATTTCTGAGAGGCTGGTCACATCATTTTTGGCGAGAGGGAAGGACATGGGTGCTCGTTCAGCTGAAAAAGAAAGAAAAAATTACAATGAGTTTAAAATAACTTATTTTACCTTGGGTGAGCTAGCATAAGTCTTCAGACGCTTTCCCTTACTAGGCCTCCGGCTCTGCAATTGAGAGAAAAAATTTATAAAAGTATAGACAGAATCATTGTATAAATTTTATGTATTCTGGTTTTTGAGTCCGGAGACACTGACTGCCTATACAGCTTAAGAGCTATATCCTCAAAATCTGTTTCGTTAATAAGTTTGCGGGAAAAGGTCCTTATGTCTTTTGGATCTGCCAAAAAGGTATTAATCTGATAGGTTGGTGAGTGCACGTTATTATGATTATTATGACCAACAAATAACGAATACGTTGGAGGTCTGTCCTGGTGCTCTCTAATTAAACAAAAAGAGAAGCTCAAATGAGCTTTGTATTTGCCGGGAAACGAGCTACCGAGCATGTTGTAAACAGTCATAAAAAGTTTATTAACCCTCTTTATTTTAGCAACATCAGACCATAATAAGGAAATTGTTGTCTCCACCAAAAGAACGTCAACCCCAACATAGCCCCCACCTCGTCTTGTTTTTATTTCATTAAAAGTGCTCGCTGATTCTACTATAGGCTTTTTTTCTGATTCCTTCAGTATCTCCTCGGCATAGGCATCAATTACAGTAGGGTCAGTATAAAAACCGCTCATCTGAAACGATAATTACATTACTGGGGAGTAGGAAGAATGGTTGTGAAAAAACTCCTCAATAATAGAACACCTGTTGTTAATATCACATTATCACGCAATTTTGACCTTGGGACCAGACAACTATTTTTAAAAGTTTTGATAGATGCTCTCCAATTTTTTAAGTAGACCGTTGTCTGTTCTGAAATAATTTAATACTATGAGAGACGTGGTGCTATGTCTGATAGCGGAAACCACTGATGACTTCCTGTTACTTTGTACACTTGAATAGCATTGAATTTCTTTTTTCTTCCCCCACTTGCGACTACCCATTTTCTTGCTCTTATTTTTCTTTTTTGGGTTTTAGATCGCTCTTCATCTTTCGAATCAAGAAAGCGTTCTTCATCGTAGCCAACTGAAATGTGTAAAGTTAATATATCACCAACATTACACCTCAAATGCTTACCAAGCGATCGCTTAAACCCTGGGCGCTCTTTTGCCGCCATCCCTTCTGGTGTCGCCAATGCTTTTAAAGCTACCAAGTCTCCAATTTTATAGACATAAGGAAGCTCCGGTAACCCAAGATACTGATATTTAATTGGGTTGTTGTTGATATACATTTGTATAAATGATAAAGAGTTTTTGATTTTCCGCTTTTTGTTAATAATATCAACCGCTCTTGGAATAAACTTTGCCCAATTAGACAAATGAAGTTTTTTTATGAAAATGATTCTCCCAATCACCTCTTTGAACTGCAAAAAAGTGTAAGAGAAGCCATAACAATAATCTTACTGTTCTAATGGCTCTTTCTGCAACTGTAACTTTCCTCCCTGTTGTAGGCCACACTCTAACAGCTTCAAGGTCGTCAACTTCAAGAGAGTTAATATTTTTTTCAGAAAAAGCTGCCTCCCCATCAATCATAATCCTGAAACAATTTAGTTAAAACATTAAAATCTCACCTCTTTGTTTGCTGAAAACCGGGTGTCTTCAACATTTGCAAAATAGCAGGTCCAATAGCCTCCCATTTTTTAGTGTTTATCTTCTGAACAAACACCTGTTTTGTCAGTGTTTGAACTGCTAGGAAAAAGTTTCCGTAGTTTTTTCCCCTCAGACGAATGAAACCTTCACAAATATTAATGCATATGATATTGTTAAATACCTAAATCAGAAGCTACCCAAGCGGGTGACCTAAAAGTTCTTGGTAGATGTGATGATCTAGATGATGTTGCTCGACCGTCTGGGCGTCTGCTAGACACTATTGGAAGACTGTTTCTAAACCTCATAACATAATGTCTTACTTTTCCCCATTTTATATTTGAGTCTGCTTGAAAAGTCCACTTCTTCAGAGTTTTCATATTTGGAGCTTCCAAATGTTTTTCTATCCAATCATCTGCTTTTTCAGCTAATATCGTCATTAGCGCATCTAGTTCTGGGAAGTATTTTTTTTAGACCTTATAAAGAATTTACCTCTTTTGTCAGGGGTGCCATCTCCCTCTGGCTCTAAAACAGACATGTTTCTGAAATTAAAATATGCAGTATTTTTTTTATTTACGGTATCTTATAAATTGTCAGTTTTACATGAAAAACATTTATCAATTTACTGGTCCAAACGAAGCTACGGGTTCATATAAATGATTAAAAATATTAAACTATGATCACACAACATTAAATGAGGGGTTTCCACTTTCTGGATCAAAAGTTAAAGACACAAGGTACTCGGATACAATAAGCATATACCAACTTTTGGTGAGGGCTTTTGTGAATTCCAACTTTATTTGAAGACTGTTGCTCTTCAGTCCATTTGATGAAAAGTAAGCAAAGTTTTGTCTTATGTTTTCATCAAGAAGCGAAACTGGAAAATAATTGCTAACACCAACATTACCGGAAGCTCCTGCTCCCTTTGCAATGTTTTGCCCAAGGCGTAAAGGCATCTCCCAAAACTGACGTGATTGTTTCAAAGAAATCCAACCTTGCTGCACTGTGTTTTCAGCAAATTGCCACATTGTTGGGTCCAATTGCTCATATGCTAAGTTATTAATATCCATATTATTGAACACAACTGGTTCTCCCCCTTGATCACCCCCCTCAAGCACTGTAATGCGGTTCAGTGAAGGCGGGCGGTAGCAAGTTTGACTGCTGAATGGGTGCGGTTGGGAGCTATCCCTTTCCAAATCCAATTCTCGTCTAAACATCAAAACAAATCCCAAGCCAAGACTTTGCTGATCAATGTAGTATGTCCATATTGGGTGGCGATTATCATCAAGCTTGATTTCTTGAAGGCGTCTTGCTGTACAATATGTATTAAAGATTGGAAGCCTGTTTTTTAATGTTTGTGAAATTTTTCTTATAAACCCGCACAAATAAATTTTTTGTACGTCAATATCAACCGATTCAATACAAAATTCTTCATCGTTATGCATGAATTTCCTATAAGTATACTCCCCTTTAGACAAGGTCGCTTGATTGCTAGCTTGCAAATCTGTGTAACTGGGCCAATAGAACTCATGAAGGTAGTTATTCTTTGCTGTCTTAGTAAAGTCAAAGCGAAACATTGTTTTGGGTGGAAAAATTAAAGATGACACTTCTTCACGTGTGTCACCTCCACTGTTTTCAGCCATTTTTTTCTTCATACGAGGGGAAAATTTTGTGAATGGAACGCACGGAAGCTTTCCATATGCAAACCGATACCCATCCTCTCCAGTTTTTGGAGTTGAATCTGGATAGTTGAGATCTGGAGGGTATGCAAGCTGGGTTTTTAAGTGGGAAATAGTCTTTCCAAAGTTATTATATAAAGGAGTCATTCCAAAGCTTTTTGATTGATCTAAATCAGTTTCATCTGGATTAAGAAACATGTCCATGGAAGCCATAGTATTGAGTTCATCAAGATTTATAGAATGCAGCACCTCAGTATCATTGGTCACATACCCATTGTAACTTGTTCTTACTTTACTGAAATATCCTGTGGCTCCAGTTGACGGCCAAGGCCAGCAGCCCATCTTCTCAGGCCTCAAATCAAGGGCTACACTGGGAGTTGCTAGATCTGGCTTCCCAGTAGTAGCATCTGATCTTCTCACATTCGCATTAAACTTCCAAAGAATCATCAATGGGTGGGTCTCATGGAATTTAAATTCCGCATCTCTGAACGGTCCAATGTTCCAAGTCAACTTGTTTGCCGCATTAATATCATCCTCATTTGGCGTGAAGAGCATGGGATGCCATTGCGTGCTGTCCGAGGCTGAGACTTTAAGCCTGGAGTTCCCTTGTTTAATGGCTGCTATCTCCTCCAACTCAGCGGTGCTGAGCAGTTTGATTGAGTTTTTGTTTCTGTTCTTTGTATGCTCTTTTTTCCCCTTTTGATTCTTATTTTTTGTCTCCATGGTGCGATTTTTCCTTTTTAAGTCGCTTTCTGGCCAGGAGTCCTCTCAAACAAAGTTTCTGAAAGATATGGAAAATTAGTGTGCGGTATATTTACAAAAAGTGAGCTGCCAAGTTTAAATTATTCACACAAATTCATTTACATTGACACGGGTTCCAATTTATTCATTTACATTGAAACTGTATGCTGTAGCTTATATTAACAGGGTTGAATACTATTAAAAGATATTGCAGTTATTTCAGAAGAAAAAAGGAAACTTAATGGAAACTTGAAAGTTGGGAAAGCCTTTCTTCATTTCTGTGTAACACCTTTATCTTTATTTTTTTTCAAAACACCTTTATTGAACCTCTGCTCTGCAGAAAAGGCTTTTAATGCCAAATTCAATTTTTGGTTTACTTTTGATGTATGAGTTTTGTTTTTAGCAATTATTCTTTTTATAATCTTTATACTTTTTGTGGGGACTGTTTTTTTCCTTTCTTTTTTTTGTGCACTTTTTTCTTGTGTCCCCTCTTTCCGCTCTTTTCCAGCTTTTCTATCTTCAGTATTAGCTGCTTGTTTTTTCTTTGAATGTCCCGGTGAAGTTTCCTTAACCGCATCAGGCTTTTCCTCATAGCTCTGTCCATAAGGCTTCAAAAAACCCTGCTGAATTTCTGGATTGCGACTGTTGCTGCTGCTGTTGCTGCTGCTACTCTCGATTGAGTCACTATCACTGGTGCTGCTTGAATCACCTCCTATGAATCTCTTCATCGTACTGCCCTGGAAAGAAAGGGTACTTCCTTTATATACTACCCATTATGCTGCGCAGAAAGCTTCTTACGGCCTTGAATTATTTTTCTCGGTAGTAGGATTGGTCATCAACAATTATAATATGTTTCCATTGGCCCCCCTCTAATCCAACAGTATTGCGCTGTCCTTGAGCTGACCTTGAACCAACCAATGAAATTGGAAAGAGCGTGAGGAATCATTTTTTTTGGAGGGGTGAAGACGACCACCCCCTCCATGCCAAGCGCCAACGCTGCCCTCACAGCCAGACCCTGGATATGAGAGGTTGATCGTCTTCACACCCCGTTTCTTTTATTCAGATGTTTTACAAGGTTTGGTTTGGCTCAGATGGTCAGGATGGCCATTCTTCCCTAAGCTCTACTGCGCATGACAGAAATAACTTTTGCATTGATCCCGAGTCTCTTATCTTTGTAATGACCCTTCCAATAAGGTTTATCGGGGTTTACCGCGCTTTATCGAGGTATAAAAGTCAGTTGAAAACACGAAAAGTCTCGATGGAAGGTCTAAGCGGTTGGCAGCAGAGCGGTTGGGAGCAGGGCCTCCTGTTTTACTAACTAACAAGCGTCAGGTTGGCCGAGAGGTCTAAGGCGCCAAATGAAAGTTTGGCGCGAATTTATAATGTGGGTTCGAATCCCACACCTGACAAACTAAAAAGGGGGCGCTGGGGTAGAGAGGTTGGGAGCAGCGCCCTCTTTTTTATGACTATCAACGGCCCAATGAAATGAAAATGTGTGGTACTAGAAAATGTATTGCCCAACGTGGGGGTTGAACCCACGACCCTAAGATTAAAAGTCTCATGCTCTGCCATCTGAGCTAGTTGGGCAGGGGTGACACAAACCACATTCATCCAGTACTTGAATATAAAAATCATTGAGTTGATTAATTTCAAATATCTATAATGAGTCTTGGCGCATCCCCATCCTCAATGCAGAACGGGCAGACCAAGGTTTCTGTGCACTGACATCCTTCGCAGTAGATGCTGCTCTCATGAGTTTTACACAAGATATCTTGAGCTCCCTCAGGATAAATCTTAGAAAGCCTGGCATTCCTCTTCTTCCTTGCCTTCCTGCTGGCTATATTGTTAAGCTCAGTCTTGCGCTGTTTCTTGAGCTCTGTCAGTTCCTTACCAGATATTCCAACTAATTCTGCATCTGCTTTGGAGGGGACTTGAGTAACATAAATAGGTTCTGTCATAATTGGTCTTCCTCTACCTCTTTTCACAACAGGCACCTCATGTTTGGTCTCCGTGTCAGGAGAGG
>Ga0307394_10000033_pt1 | contig 9891 bp, 1 predicted proteins | sample SouOceMePS1035R2_FD_203235 | JGI IMG/M metagenome (GOLD analysis project Ga0307394, IMG submission 203235) | Metatranscriptome of marine eukaryotic phytoplankton communities from Antarctic Ocean - PS103-5.R2 (Eukaryote Community Metatranscriptome) | ecosystem: Environmental > Aquatic > Marine >...
GAAGTTCTTAAGATTATATATGTTACGTGAGTATTAAAATTTATATTATAATTATTTAATCATAAGGAAATATTATTTTAAAAAAAAGAAGTTCTTAAGGTCGCACATATACGTTACGTGAGTATAATTTGTATCATAATTATTTTTTAAAAAATCATAAGGGTATATTATTTTAAAATCAAGGACCTAATACTTGAAAAAAAGTTCTTAAGGTCACATATTATGTGAGTATAATTTGTATCATAATTATTTTTTTAAAGATAAATTATAAGGAAATATATTTTTTTTTTAAATCATACGTCTTATCCGACGGGAAATATAAAAAAAAAAAGGATGCAGTAACCTTTTTTTAATTCCTAAACGAAAAAAAAAAATAATACTACAACACTCCCCTTTTTTTTACACTTCCACTAGTAGAACTAACAAAAAAGAAATGTATAGAACAATACTGAGAACTCGAGAGGTAGTCATTTTAATGTTTTTTTCATTGTAATTCTTTCATGGAACACTCTGACAGTGTTTTATTGGCTTTGAAGCCAATAAAAATGGTCAAAACGTCCGAAGTCTACAATTCTGCGGAAACTTGAAATCACCAAAATGGCTTTTAATCCAACGATCAAAAAGTATAATTTTTTTTTTTTTAAAGGATACTGATCCCAACTTTTTTTTTAATATAAAAGATTAGATCTTTTTATGTATATCGTCTCTTTTATTTTTTAAAATCAAGGAGTGTATATACCAATAGAGGTATATATTCCTTCCTGGATATACCAATAGAGGTATATATTCCTTACTGGATATACCAAAATAGAGGTATACACTCCTTAATTTAAATGAAAGATTATATAAGAAAATGGATTTTAATTCATTACCGTTTTTACGATAAAATTTAATGAATTATGTGTTAAGGAGTATGAAATCCGCTAATGTGTATAATGTCAACAATTTTAGAGTTTTAGGAATCCAGTCCTTGAAAAAAACACAGAGGATCCAAATCACATGGAATCAAAATAAAACAAAGATTTATTACATAGAATCCAGTCCTTAAAATTGCAAAAATAATTATTACATTAATGTATCTTAAGTTTTAGAAATTTATATAAAAATATCCCTCCATATTCTTGAAAGAAAAAAGATACATTCATCTCTACAAATTCTTAGGAAAAAAAATATTCTTTAAACGAACAGTTTTAACATTCTTATAAATTTTAAGATACGTTCATCTTCAATTTGTGGTGACAAATGCGACAAATGGGGAGATTAGCAAACGATGTACTAGTAAACAACATTAATTCTCTGTGTGGAAATTGATGTTAATGGCACGTTGTTTGCGCTAATTCAATAATATTATTACTAATATTATTATTACTAATAATATTAATATTAATATTATTAATATTAATATTAATAATAATATTAATATTAATATTTAATGGCACGCCTCATATCAATTCTTTAGAAAAAAAAAAAACGAACGGTACACACACAAATATTATTCTTATAAACGAATTATTTTTATTTTAACAAATAAAATCCTTTATCAATTAATTTTATACAGTGTGGCTCAGCGAACTAGGGTCGTTTTTATTTTTGCACTAGTTCGCTGGGCAAAAATATAAAGGACCCCAGTTGGCTGAACCAAATAAACGACCCTAGTTCGCTGGGCCACACTGTATAACAAATGGTTATGTATCATGATTAAGAATGGACAATTTTGTATCTTTTATAGGTTCCTCTCTGATAATTTTAACATTTATATAACAAATGGTGATGTACCATGATTAAGAATGGACAATTTTGTATCTGTTATAGGTTCCTCTCTGATAATTTTAACATTTACATAATAACTGACTTTATACAATAATTTAGGATTAAGAAAATGATATGTTATAAGTTCTTCTTAAATAATTATATCATTTAACTAACAAATGGCTTTGTTGCACAACAATGTACCATAACTAAAAATAGACAATTTTGTCGATTCATAAATTCATCATTTGGTCAAAAAAAAAAGGAGCGGTACTGAAAGTCACCGTTTAATCGGGCCAAGGCCCGTCGCCTATTTTATTGACGAATCGCCAATAAAATGTTAATCGGGCCGGGGCCCCGATTAAAAACGGTGACTTTCAGTACTATTTAATATTTTAAAATATCATGTTTTTAACGAAGATAAAAAAAAATTGAATGAAATCGGTTCATCTATATCATGGACCCGGTTTTACCGTATCTATACTATCCGATTATAAATTTTTTAATTCATATTGTGTGGACAAAATTCACAAAATGAAAAAAGATTTTTTTTTTTTTAAAACACGACAAGATCTAACATGATGATTACGCACAGTATTCAAAATGCGCATTCTTCTGGACCCTTTCATCGAATTTCTTCCTGTTCCAGGACCACTACAGGAACTAGTTTAATCGGTATACATATACGATACAGGTCGCAACATTAGTTACTTGTTAAACTTACCGTCCATAAAAAAATTAGTTATCTTATGAAGGAGACTGTTATCAACATCATCCCCTTACTGATTTTTTAGACCTTTTGTACCGTTGGCCAAAATAAAAAATGGTCACAGGAAGAGATTGACCCCGATTCAACATTCATCTAGGATACAATCCATATTTTCACGTAAAAAGATTGTTTAAATGGAGATAATACCCAGAGTAATTATGCACGTTATCCTAAAAAAAAAAATATGGCTACAGGTGAGCCAGCACAAGAGTAGTCCCGTAAACCGCGATCCTGCAAACAACATCAATTTTCGACTAAGAAATTGATCAGGGACCCAATTCCTGTATGTTGACATTACCATTTTAGGATGTCTATTTGGCTTCCGCCCCAATAGACATCCTACAAATGGTAATGTTAACATACAGGAATACGGGTCCTTGAATTAATGTTGTTTACGGGGTCCGCAGTTTACTAAAAAATTGATCAATAGACATCCTAAAATGATAATGTTACAGGAATCGCCCTAATAGACATCCTATAATGGTAATGTTAACATACAGGAATACGGGTCCTTAACATAAGGCGATATACCAGTAGAGAAACCCTCTCACATTTTAATGATATTACAATCTTTTAACTTGAATTAAAAACTATTATAAGCTTCTTCTTTTTTTTTTTATAAAAGATCAGAGATATACAAAAAAAAAATATTTTAGATTTTTTAAAAAAGATTTCTATCAAAACAATTTTTTTTTTTTTAAATAAATTGATTTTTTTTAATTTTTCTTTAGAGGGGGGTTCTAAAAAAAAAACACTCAAATTGACAGTGGATCGATACTAAATTAATCCAGTGGTAAAGATCAATACAGTATCGATCCATGGAAATTTTTTTTTTTGAGCCACACTATAGAGGAACTCAAAAAAAAAAGAAAACGACTGATCAAATTATTTTTACAGGGTATCAGCAAAAAAAATACCATATCACATTTTTATCTCTAAGACTACGACAACACTATTGGGGTGTTTTTTTTACTCTGGAACATCCTGTATATCAAATCTATATATCGTTTTTTTTTTACCACATTTTTATGTGTAAGACACAAATATTGGGATGTTTTTTTACTCTGGAACATCCTGTATATCAAATCTATATATCGTTTTTTTTTTTTTTACCACATTTTTATCTCTAAGACTACGACACAACTATTGGGGTGTTTTTTTTACTCTGGAACATCCTGTATATCAAATCTATATATCGTTTTTCCCTCATTAGGATTTTTTTTTTGTTTCTTAAAAATGTAATAAATCCAAAAAGAATGTTAGAGGGGTTCCAATCGTATATACTCATCTGAATTCCGCGTCTGGGTATACCGTCGGAAACCCTTTAAGAATGGAGTTTCCATTCTACTTTTTTTATGATGAGTTGTCCATGGACAAAATTCAAAAAAAAAAAATGAAAAAATACACAAAGTTCTTCTACAATGTGATAACACCACAAATATATCATTAAAATAAATATAATTGTTTAAACAATGTGGTAACGATTCTACGTACAATGTGGTAAAAATAACAGATAATTCTTCTACGTCTAGTTTAGGGATTCACACGGATAATTTATCATTAAAATAAAGATATTTGTTTATCATGATGTTTAATAAAATTTGCAAATCTCATTTTACGCGTAATTTTATGAGCATATGTTTTTTTATCTTTTTTATTATGATTATTATGATATGATTTTGAATCTTCTTGTTTCATAATTGATTTTTGTGGAATATCAAAATCATTTTCTATCAATATCTCATTATTTTCATCAGGGTACCATATATCATCGGTTCTATCATTTATTAATGATTCATCGTGTAACCTTTGCGACATTATTGCATTTATATCGTTATTTGGTATGCCATCATTTTGCATCATCGTAGCATCGAAATCTGTGTTTTGCATGTCATCATTTTGTACCATCATAGCATCGATGTCTGTGTTTTGCATGTCATCATTTTGTACCATCATAGCATCGATGTCTGTGTTTTGCATGTCATCATTTTGTACCATCATAGCATCGAAATCTGTGTTTTGCATGCCATCATTTTGTACCATCATAGCATCGAAATCTGTGTTTTGCATGCCATCATTTTGTATCATCGTAGTATCGATGTCTGTGTTCTGCATGTCATCATTTTGTACCATCGTAGTATCGATGTCTGTGTTCTGCATGTCATCATTTTGTACCATCGTAGTATCGATGTCTGTGTCTTGCATGCCATCAACTTTAATTTTTGTTTCATCATCAGAGACATTCTGTGATATATCGTCATCCAAATTTTTCTCTTCCTGCCTTTGCATTAATGATGGTAATTTCCATTCGAATTTTTTTTGAGCTTGTCGATGCCCCAGATCCCTTAACGCTCGTTGAACGGATTGATTTTGCGTTGGCGAATTCGTGCCAACACGATGCATTGCAAATGATCCTGTATGTGGTGATGGATGATGTGGGAATCTTGGTACTCCCATTGGTCTCGATGATATTGGTACTCCCATTGGTCTCGATGATGTTGGTATATGTCTTGGATTCATTATTGGGGGTCCTGGCATTATAGGTTTTGGTATTCTAAATTGTGGTAATCCAGGATCAAATCGAGAACCTTGCCCTGAGGGTGATTGTATATTTGGTAAAAGACCTTGTCTCATAAATGGATTCGGATCCTTACATTCTGCACAACATTTTCCTCCTATTCGTATAGGTACTTGTGGAGGTCTACATTGTGGAAATTTACAATATATTCGTCCACAAACTTCTTTGGATCGATAAATAGGGTGACAATATTCTAAATCTGAACAATTATGTAAATTCCATATAACTTGTGGATCACAACCTCTACGTAATTTTCGTGGTAAACAACATTTAATACTTTTATTTGGAGAAATTAATTTTTTCATACAAAATTCATAACCTCGTACATTTGTTACAGTAAACATTGGACATTGTTGACCATTCTTGGGTAAATTACCTTGTACAGGATTCACGCGTGGATTAGGATTCATGGTTGGTCTGTTACCTTGTGGACGATTCATGGTTGGCATATTACCTTGTACAGGATTCACGCGTGGATTACCTTGTGGACGATTCATTGGTGGATTACCTTGTGGACGATTCATTGGTATATTACGTATTTGAGGAATCATGTCTGGCATATTACGTATTTGAGGAATCATGTCTGGCATATTACGTATTTGAGGAATCATGTCTGGCATACGTATTTGAGGAATCATGTCTGGCATACGTTGTTGAGGAATCATGTCTGGCATACGTATTTGAGGAATCATGTCTGGCATACGTTGTTGAGGAATCATGTCTGGCATACGTTGTTGAGGAATCATGCTTGGATTGTTACCTGCCAGCATTCCTGGATTTACATTAGAAAATGGATTACTCATATTGGGCATACCAAGAGGATTAAATGGAATTGGCGCAATTCCAAATGTACCATTCACATCATCTATTCCTTCGTCAGTAGCACGAAGGATTGGATTAATATCTTCTTCAAAAGGTTGAATAAAAGGTCCAGATGAAATAGGTCCATTATTAAATTCAGGTAAAGATCTTTCTTCCGATTCGTATATAGATGAAGCAGGTTGAATATCAGGTAATATAGATCTTTTTTCCGATTCGTATGCAGATGGATCAGGTTGAATATTAGGTAATATAGATGGAATATTAGGTAATATAGTTGGAGGAATAGGTACATTATTAAATTCAGGTAAAGATCTTTCTTCCGATCCAGATCCAAGTTGCGGCGATAATCTAACTGAAGATTCCATTTCTGGTAGACTAAGATCAAAAGGATCTGGAAAAGGAACTGAAGATTCCGTTTCTGGTGGACTAAGATCAGAAGGATCTGGAGTAGGAACTGAAGATTCCGTTTCTTGTGAAAGAGCAAAAGGATCTGTAAAATTATCACCCGGAGGGACTTCACGATCAACAAAAAAATGATACTCATCAAGATTTAACTGGCTTGGATAATTAGTTGATAGGTTGCTCCTATCACGTAATAATACTTTATCATCTAATCGTGGATTAAGATTAAAACTTTTCGTTTGTAATGATGGTGGCAAAGTGGGATTATTATCAAGTTTAGTTATCATTGGCAAAATAATATTTCTATTATTACTAAATGGTAAAATTTCATTTGGTGATATACGTTTTTGTTCATTGGAAAATTTTTCTTGATTTACAAGTTGTGATAATCGTAAATTTGATCTATCTATAGGTTGGCCAACTAAATGTTTTGATTCAGATTTGTGACTTGTTCCATTAAAAAGTGCAAGTGCAGGTCCCTTCCATCTCTCATTTTGATTAAATGATAATTTTCCATCATCATTAGATATATCTGTATTATTAAACATTAATGCCTCCTCATAATCAAGTGTATTCAATATTTCTTCCGAATTATTGTGTACAATTATATTATTATCAAATGGTATTTCATGATCTATTATATTCGATATTTCTATAGTATTGTTGATACTTTTCCTTTCTAATATTTTACTATTTAATATTTTTTGATCTAATAATTTCATTTGTAATGCATCATTACTATCTAATAATATTACATCATCATCATCATCTTGATTTAAATTATTATTATTTTGTAATAATTCATTATTTCTATTATCTTGATCTAATTTATTATTTTTAATATTAATAAATTTATCTAGATTAAAATCATTTCCTTTATCTTGTTCTAAAAGATGATTATTATTTATATTATCTTGTTCTACAATATTTTCAAAATTTTCTTGTGTTAATGAATCGTTATCCAATTTTTCTTTTACAGATATATCATTAAAATTATCTTCTTGTGGTATATTTTCATCATCATTGTAGAATATATCATTATTATCAAAATTATTAAAGTTAGAATCATTTAAAAAAATATCGTTATCATTAGTGGAAAGATCGTTTAATACTTCATTATCATTGCTCATATCAATATCTGTATCATCATATAATGTTTCTGATAATTCCATCATCTTTTTATTTTTCTTTCTATTCCTTTGATCAATTTCTTCAAGATTCTTATATGGGATTATACTTTTCTGTGAATGTAATATACTTCTCTCTAATGTATTAGTATCTGATTGTAAAATAGCAAGTTTTTCAAAAGGATCAGTGAGTATTATTTCAATTTGATGTGGAGTTTTATCTTTAAAATTATATTTTTGTGAATTATTATTTTTTTCTGATTGGAAACTATCCTCTTGTGTAAATGCAATAATATCTTGATCTTTCTTTTGATCTATGTCTATATTTTTATTAATTTGAGAAGAATGAACTATATTATCTTTATTTTTTTTATTGATATCATTGGTATCTAAATTTTCATCTTCTTGGAAACTAGTACCCTTTCTATCCAAAATATTTACATTTTTAATTTTGATATTATCTTTTTTATATACTTCATCATGTTTTTCTTTATTTATTTTTTCATTTTTATTATTAGAATCTATATCTCCACTTATTTTTTCATTTTTATTATTAGAATCTATATCTCCACTTATTTTTTCATTTTTATTATTAGAATCTATATCTCCACTTATTTTTTCATTTTTATTATTAGAATCTATATCTCCATTTAAGGTACTCTCTCTCCTTTCATTTCCTTTTTCATAGATCTTCTTAAAAGCTTTATTTTTATTATTGCTCCTACTCTCTTTATTTTCATTTTGATTTTTAACATCATTCTTCTTATTTTCATTTTTAACACCATTCTTCTTATTTTCATTTTTAACACCATTCTTCTTATTTTCATAAACAAAACCGGATAAAATTTCATCAATATTTTCACCTGGTTTATTTTCTTTATTTTCCGTTGTAACATCTTCCTTTGACTGAACCCTTATTTTTTTAGCTACAGAAGATGCTACATTCTCTTGTTCTAATATTTTTTTATCATCGATAGCAGGAGTCTTTATTGAAGATATTTCTTTGGATACTACATTTTTATACATACTTTGAATAGTATTCAATTCTTTACTTTGTTTATTGATGTTCTTATTTTTTATAAAATCTTTCTTTTTAATTCCCTTATTATCCGGTGATACTATTTTTTTTAATCCAGAAGGATTATTATTATTGTTTGTTATATTATTTTTTTCATGAAATTCTTCATCTCTCTCTACCTTACTATCATTAATTCTAAAATTAAACTGTTCCGTTTGTAATAAAGATGGTTGTATTATAGAATCACCTTGTACTATAATTGGTATCTTATTATTATAAGATATTACATTATTATTATTTTGAAATGATATAAAATTATTTTCTGTAATAATATTATTATTGTAAGATAAATTATTATCGACTTTCTTATTTTCATTTTGAAAAAAATCTATTATTCCTTTATCAGAAGATGATATAATATGATTTTTTTTAGAATTTTTATTATAATCTATCTTATTATTATTATTATTATTATTATTATTAGATAATATATCTTTATTAGATGATAAAGTATTATCATTCGTATTAGATATTACATTTTTATCAGATGATGATTTATTATTCGTATTAGATAATATATTTTGATCTATCTGATTACTATCATTAGAAGATAATATCTTATCATTCTTTTTAGATGTATTATCATCTATCTGATCACTCTTATTTTTTTCATTATATAATACATTATCATCATTCTCAAATATTTTATTTTGATTGGAAGATAATATATCATTATTATTAGAAGATGATGTACTATTATTAGATATTATTTCTTTATCAGAAAATATCCTATCACCATCGTAAGGTACTATATTATCATCAAAAATATCATTATAAATTTGTGATAATACATTATAATCAAGTGCACCTATTCTATCGTTATCATCAGTATTTTGATTAATATGCATAATATTTCTCCATGCATCACTTTTTTCTAATTGAGAAAAAGATAATACGTTAGGATCATCATTAGATGATTGAGGTTTGTGTGTAACTGGTGAACCATTATTATTTCTATGTATGGTAACAGCTGGTAAATCATCAACTACATTTTCATTCCTTCTATTATTATTGATATATGGAATTGTTTTTCTTTTATCCATATTGTACCTTCTATCTTCTTTCCTCCTATTCTCATTATAAGCATGTGTATCAGTTAATAAATTTTCTAGATAACTTGATGCTATTGTCTTATCATCATCATGGAAATTCTTACGTTTGGAATGAATCCATAATTCTTGTAATAATTGATTTTTTCGATCATCGGATTCATCAGATGATATTCCTTCTGTCAGTATATTCGAATATGGATCATGATTACCAATCACTTGTGGAATCTGATTTGCAATACCATATTTTATTAGAAGGAATAATATTTCCATCATGATTTTTACTGCCCACTACTTTTTTTTTTAAAAAAAAAAAA
>Ga0307394_10000035_pt1 | contig 9888 bp, 1 predicted proteins | sample SouOceMePS1035R2_FD_203235 | JGI IMG/M metagenome (GOLD analysis project Ga0307394, IMG submission 203235) | Metatranscriptome of marine eukaryotic phytoplankton communities from Antarctic Ocean - PS103-5.R2 (Eukaryote Community Metatranscriptome) | ecosystem: Environmental > Aquatic > Marine >...
ATGACATCCAGAAACCTAAAATATAATTCTATATATATAAATACATAAGAAAACCTCCCATTTTTTTATAGATTGTTTTTAAAAAAAAAGATAAATAAAAATGGGAGGTGGTGCAGATCATTCACAAAAGGAGCGACGCTTCAAATTTCAAACCTTTACAGAACGTTTAAATGCATTGGATATTAATGTAAGTCGTACTTTAGAAGTCGAAGAACAATTAGAAGGTTTAGAAACTCATTTTTCTAGTGCATTACTTCATTGGCAAGGAATTAATTTAACAGAAGCATGGTCAGAATGTATGAAAGAGATGTATCCACTCTGTCTCAGTTTACCACTTTTGGTTCACAACTGTCAAAAAATTGTCGATGTTTTATTAGATAATTTGTATAAGCAAAAAGAGATAAAAGATTGTCCTGGTGCAGAACCTGTTATTGCATTGATATCAGCACTCGCACGAGATTTAAGAAAAGATTTAGTACCATTTCTTCCTAGAATATTTCAATCGTTACGGGATTTAATCTTACCACAAAATGCACAATTATTAGAATATATTTTCCAATGTCACTCCTACCTAGTAAAATATTTAGGGCGGTACATGGTAGAAGATTTGGAAAATTATTTAGAATTGTACAAACCACTCTTTATTCATAACAAATTATTTATTCGACATTTTGCAGCAGAGAGTTTTTCTTATCTTTTACGTCGTATGGAAACAGAGGAACAGATGAAAAATGCGGTGAATATGCTTTATGCAATGGAATTTGAAGAAGAACATATGATTGTAGGATATGAAACACTCAGTATTATATTATTTGAAACAACAAAATCTATACAAAATCAATTTCATTCAAAAGCATTAACGCTCGTTGAAATATTATTAGAAAAAAATAAAGAGGCGACCATCCATCATCGTTGGATATTGAAAGCCATGCTTTTAAGAATGAGATGTCACGCTAAATCAATGGAGAATGCAGAAGGTTTACTAGAATTATTTTTTGATAATTTTTCTACCGAAGCTACTGCAGAAACGTTATGGTACCTAGATGTGGTAATTGCGTGGGTAAAAACGGTACCTCACATATCTGGTAACTTTGGTCCTTTTGTGAAGCAAACGATACAACTTTTAAAACAAATTGATAGTGATGTTGTTGTACAAAGTGTAAATTTAGAGGACGGTGCACTCAGTTTTCCCCCCAAGCCTACTTCCATTCGTAATGCAGTTGGACGATGTTTAATGCAATTATGGCGATGTCTTCCAGAAAGTTTTTTAACCTGCATGCAAGAAGAAATGGATGCAGCTGGTATGGTTCCAAAAGCGTCACGAAAAAAGAAGAAAAAATTATCAAAGAGTGATGTTCCAGTGCAAGTAGAAGCATCGTCATCGCATCAATTCATCCAAGTGGAATTTCAATTTTTTGTAGAATCATTACAATGGGAAGTACCATCATTTGATGCATCACCTTTTCTATCACCCGCGTTAAATCAAAGTATTTCGATAATTTCTGATGCAAGTGCCTCCGAAGATGAAAGAACAGATGCATATTTTGTTTTAAAAAAAATTATTGCAATGGATGTATCAATTACACAGAGTCCGAAAGATTTATTTTTTCTGAAGCATCAAGGAGTGACAAAAAGTATGATTGAATGTATCATTGCATGGTTTACTTATCGGAAGGCTACCGATGAAATAAAGGCAGAACTTTTAAACAAAGTAGAAGAAATATTACAATCTGGTCCAGAGGTTTCTATCCATGCATTGCTTGTGCAGCTTGTATCATTTCTAATACCAGAAGGAGCAGATTGGACAAAGAAAACTAAATTTATTGAAGAATGGTGGGCTGAACATTGGAATCATTCTGATGTAGTCGCTGCAATCGCTGAAATAGGACCGAGAATGGGCGTACCGGCTCACAACAAAAAACATTTCTTCATGAATATGGGAAGTCCTAATGCGTTACTTCGTGAAAATACATTGAAAATACTAGAAGTATTAGGAATAAATGATAAAGATGCTATAAATAGAGAAGTGACGGCAGTTAATGAAAATGGAGAATTAACAGAAGGAGATGTGGTTGCAGATCCTGATGATAATGCTGGAACTTTAATTTCATACTGTCTTAATTTAGAACAGATGCCCTCAACATTGGAAAATGAACGTTCTAAAACACATTTGATTCGTACGATTTGTACCTTGGTATCCAAAAGCCGCCACACGTGGATGGCCCATGCTGCAGTACGTCTCGTATTAGCACAATGGTGGGTACCATTTTCGACATTATGGAGACCAGTTGTAGAAGCGTGCGTTTCATTGTTAGAAATGGATGTACCAAAAGCAGAGCGGATTGGCAAAAAGAAAAAAAAAGAAGCCACTGTATCCGTTGATGGTTGGTGGAATAATGTTCTATGGAAATTAGTTGCAAAATTAATTACAGATATTCACGAACACGAAGAACAGAAGCGTCTCAAAGAAAGTCAAACATCAGGCGATGAAAGTGATGAAGACGTTGAGGAAGAAACGGAAGAGAAACCAAAAAAGAAAAAAGATAGTCAAAAATATGTTCATAAGACAAAAGGTCAAAATATAAGAAATAAACGTGAATTAAAAATTGATGATTTTACAACATGGAATGAAGAACCATTATTTCATTTTCAAAAACCGGACACTGATACCAAGGCTCGATCCACAGATCACGTAACGGTTGATGAATGGGCATGGAAATTGTTAGGTGCGCTGTTAGAAAAAAGTAAAGAGAACAAAAAACATATGTGGGTAACCAAATTAACATTATCTGCACTAGAAGGACGATATCACAGCGTTAAAGGTGGATTTTGGACTCGTCCTTATTTTTTACATATTATTGCAGCAGCATCCAAATCACTTCAGTGTCCAAAAGAATATCAATCATTGATACGTCATGGATGTGTGCACGATATGTTACTTGATCATGATTCTAGTGTTGGAAAACATGCTATTGAATTTTTGGCACGTTTAAAAGAAACGAAGACGGTTGTTGAAAAATATAAAACTGAATTATTACGTTTACTCGAAGATAAATTTTTTCGAGAAGCAATGTTGGGTTTAGCTTTGAATGGTAGTGAAGATGATAAATTTTGGCCACGTCCTGAACATGTTAATGTTTTGGAACCAATGGTCCATCGTATACTTTTTGCAAAAGCATTTAAACGAGGTGCTGCTATTGATAAAAATTCAAGTCAACATGCACGTCGTACTGCTATATTTTCTCATCTTGCACCACATATGGATGAAAATAATAATACTGTTATACAATTATTAATAATTATGGTACAAGGATTACTTACTTCTTCTAATATTAATAAAGAAGATTCCGATTTTTTAATACCGGGAACCTTGTTACAAGCATCAATTGATCGTCATGATACTATTGCACAGGTACTAGGATCTTATGATCCTGAAAAGAATCCCGCTCAATGGTGTACAAAGGAAAAAGTATTTGCTTGGGGTGATTTACAATTACGGACCGATGATAGTAAAAATTTACGTAATCGATATTTTGGTTTCTTACAAACATTAGGAGATTTTATTGGTCAAGTGCAATATTCTTTGATTGGGACGTCGCAATATTTAGTAGAGATGTGTATCAGTATCCTGGAGCAAACAACAACAGCTATAGTTGCTGCAGGTAGGGCACCAGTTGAAGAAGGTAGTCGTCAACGAACTATGCAACGATCAATAGCTCGTGGGTGTCTCCAACGTATACACTCCCTAATGAAATTATGCCCGGAAGCTATTTCATGGAAGCATTGTCTTCAACCAGCTCATGGAACACTAACTCATCTGATAGAACAAATTCCTGTTGCAGCGGGAAGTGCACAAGTGAGTGCGATCACAAGTTTTGTTTGTTTATGGGCCGAAATTCCGGATGTTTACGAACTATATGAGGTATTTCCCAGTGTGCTGCCAGCATTATGTCAAGTACCTTGCGCATCATCAATGATAGCTTCCATATCCCATTCAAATTTATCCGGAAGCCCATGTTTGGATTTGGTGGTGGATACCGTACTTCGTCTTTGTCGTGGTGGAGTCTTAAATGAAAAAGCAGTGAGAAAAGAAGCAAAAGCATTTCGTGAAATTGCAAAACAACAAAGAAAACGAAAAAGAGAAAATGCGGATGATAGTAACGAGGACGAGGAGATGGAGGATGAAGAAGATGTCAACGCCGCTCAGTGCGGCGGATTAAGTTTGGTGGAACGACGAGAAATTGCAAAACGTGGACAAGCTCTACTCCAACCGCATGTTAATCAATTACTGCAAGCATTTCAATCATTGGTATCTACACGACGTTCTCGTCGAACCAAAAGGAATGATCCTGCTGTTCGTTTGAGTGAATTGGATCTTTTAGCGACGGTAAGTGAGTGGACGACCGACTGTCCGGTAGCTGCACAACTCACCGATCTTCTGCTCCTGGCACTTGCTGATAATCCTAATATACGAAATGCACAAGTCTCTTTATATTTACTGGATACACTACTTCGTCTTACACCGAAAGCCTTACCGTGGGCACAAGAGGAAGGACATTCCATTGTATCTGCCAATAAACGAATAGGCACATTACTTGGAAAAGTACGTGATGTACGGGTTCGGCAGAAGACATGCGAAGTGTTAGTCTGCTGTGAAGCAAGTCTTCACTTAAAAGAAGAAGCGACCATATTGGATTACATGCAACGTGCAAAAGCAGTTCCGTGGATAGAAAAATGTCACCCTGATCTATCAGCTGCTGCCGGTTTATTACCTAATAATGGATTTACAGCAGTACATATGGCACATGTTGTACATGCTTTAAATGCATTGCGTGTTGTAGCAGTATTGGAGCCCGATGCTGATCTTCATGTTGATGTTCTTGAACGAATAGTGGCAGGATATTCACAAACAGATACAGATGTTGAGATGGGTACTACTACAGAAAAATCGGATATCAAAGATACAAATACCACTATAACAACCGAAGGAAGTTTCAAACCATTATCTATTCCATCACAATTTCTCTCTCCATTATGTTCCCATGTTACGTTTGTATTAGCGAGTGATGGAGCTGATATGGGAGTACGTCACAGTATTGAACGATTACTTATGGCAATGGGAACTACACTGGGACAAAAAGCAGACGTGGATAAATTTCCTGATTCCATTGATTTGTTATATGTATTATGTACAAAAGTAGTACCATCGTTACGACGAACCCTTCGAGTACCAATTGAAGCAGCAATGCATGCAGCTCTTAAAGTATTAGGACATTATGTTCGTACATTGGGACCTGTTGCAAAATCGATGTGGGATGATCGAGAAGATAATCTTTTTCGTTTTGGTTCATCGTGTGTATCTATTTTTCATACCGATCTGGGAGTATTAATGAAAGATACAGAAACGAGTGGTAATGAAGGTGGTGATCTTTTTCGTGATCTTTTACATTTACAAAAACATCGTCGAGGACGTGGTTTATTAAAATTAGCAAAAGCAATTAAAGGAGATGGTTCTAATAATGAATGTATTTTATCTAATTCAACTCTTACCAATATTGTATTACCACTATGTTATCAAGGTATATTACAAAGAAGTGCACAAACGCAAAATTTTGATCCCAATTTTGCGGAAAATTCAATGGTCTGTTTAGCAGCAGCTATTTCAAAAGCGCAATGGTCTGGTTGTTTATTATATGTAAAATTACTGAGTACCTCATTAAAAAAATGGTTTTCTCGAGAAAGAATTATTATTAAAGCAATTTGTACGTGTCTTAGTGCTTTTCCATTTGAAGGTGAAGGAAATCGTGGCGGACCAAAACAACGGAAAAAAAAAACGCCTTCTGATGTGAAAGATGTTAAGCAAAAGGAACTAGAAGTACCGAAAGAACCAGAGGAGAAGGACGAGAATGAAGGAGAAGATGGGGACGAAGGAGTGGAAGAGGATGAGGTGGACACTTCTGAAAAGAAAATAAACACAGTAGATATGGGTGAATCATTAAAAAAAAGAATTGTCCCTGTTTTAAAAAAGTTACTATGGGAAAAAGGACAAAAGAAAGAAACGACCCAACGTGGAAATTTGGGTAAAGAAGCAACCCCTAGTAAAAAAGATCGTGGTATGATTCGGGTAGGAGTTATTGGAGTATTGTTACATGTGTTTCGATATTTACAAGTGACTGATTTTCATCGAGAAGTACCACGATTATTGTATCAATTAATGGAAGCATTAGAAAGTCGAGATAAAAATTATCGAGAAGAGACACGGAAAGCAATTCAAACGGCAATGGCAGCCCTTGGTCCAGAATGGTTTGTGTGGTTATCTCGAGAATTACACGAACGATTAACGAAAGGATATCAGTTACCAATTTGTATGACTGCAGTTCACTCTGCCCTTTCTGTATTAGTATCTCAAGACAATAAACACAGTATCAGCGTCGCCTCGTCCTCCTTTGCAGGACGATGCGAAGTAGGGGCTATTGATGCCTCTTTACCAATTCTATTACAATTAGTAGAAGCGGAATTAGCACGAGTAGCCGATCCTGAGAAAACGGAAGAAGAGCAAAAAGAACGCAAAGGTTTAATTAAAGAAGCAAAACAAATTCGTGGACCCGATCTATTACATCTAGTAGCACGCGTCACCCTTCCAGAAGACATTCTAACAAAAGTAGTACAATTTTTATATGATTTATTATGTGAAGAACGAGGTATTCGAGTGATTGGATCCGCAGCCTCACGTGCATACTCTCGAAAATATTTAAATCGTATTCAAGAACTCTTACATCAAACATTACGAGGAGTAGAACATAATAGTGCTTTTGATGTTCCAAACAAAATTGATTTTGTACGATCCCTTCTCAATAATGGTATGGAACTATTAGCACATACACCTGGAAGTACTAATCTTTTTGGATCGTCCAAGATTGAAAAGGAGAATGTGACCGTGCAAGGAAAAAAAGAGAAGGCAATGACAGTACAAGATGGTGCAGCAGCAGGACGGGGTGTATGGACTGGAAAAAGTCGACAATCTGGTTTTGATGCGCATGCGCGTGCGGAAGTACTTGCTGGTGCTGGGTTAAATTTGATGTTAAAACTTTTTGTTAAGAATGTAGAGAAAGCAGAAGAAAAGAGTGTACGTGCTGCTTTAAAGGAGTTAGCACCACATACAGTGAAATGTTTTTCATCGTCAAAAGATACTTTATGTGTCAATGCTGCGAAAGTGTTAATGAAATTACAATCGTGGATACCCCTTTCCCCAGATTTGGGTCGAACCGTGGCATTAACAGTATTAAAAGTATTTCAATTTGCAAGTGGACAATCGGATTTAAGTGACCGTCTCCTACAGCGATCGCATGGATTACGTGCTGGTGGACAAGAACTTATCCCAGCATGCAGTAAACTATTAACTCATCTGTTAAATCGAGATCAAAGTCGTCAATGGTTTTCAGAATTATCCAATACTCCTCTATACTCTTTAGAAGGACGGACGGAATTTGATCCATTGTCAAAAAAAGCAACGAAAAAAATGAAAAAAGAATCTGCAACTTTTTTAGATGCATTAGTAGCACAAATTCAAGTAGCACTGGATCATCGAAAATTACAACCGTCTGCATTAGCATTATTACGAAAAGTTATTTTAAAAAGAAGTGTGGTCCGTGCATCTGTGTACGATTGTGTTGATGTTGTTGGAGAATTAATGGTAAAAGCTGGAACACGAGCACATGATACCTCTTTACCAAAATTATGTGCTAGTATCTATGTAGATTTTTTAGTAGAATATCCACATGAACCAGCAGGATTAGAAAAACGGTTACATTTCTTAATACGAAATTTAAATTATTCTGAAGAGGGTGGACGACGTGCATTACTGAATGCATTACACAACGTTGTATCAACATTTCCCACACCCTTAATTACAAAATATGCTCCCATGATTTTTTTACCAGTAGCGGCACGATTATCCCAAGAATCAGATCCGCTCACGCATGAAATGCTTCATATTTTGATTAAAGGATTATGGGAAAGAGTGGATAGTGATACTAGGCAACAGTTATATGCTACCATAGTGGGTTGGGAAAAAAGTCCAAAACCACTCTTGCTTGCAGCTTTAGCGGAAGCTATCGGCGTAATGACACCATATCTTGGACCAAAGCAACGATCAAAAGTATTAGAAATTTGTGCAAATTTAGTACAAACGATCGACACAACTGGATGCGATCATATCTCGTCCATGTGGCGTGCAAAGTATTGTGCATGTAAATCATTTGAAGATTTATTTAAATTGTATCCGGAAGAATCTGCAAACCCTATCTTATTTAACTTTCTTTTTAACGAGGAAAATGCTTTAGTACCGAGTGTTGATCGTCATCCATGGGTGGTATCGGTAGCCTTACGTATTCTAAGCGAATGTCCAACCAAAATAGGACGATCACTCGGTCCACTGTTAAAACAAGTAACAACCTTTTTGTGTCACTCCGTGGAAGAACATCCGACCTTAGCACATCCCGCAATGAAAACGGTGGTGCAGGTCACGCGTGCGATCCTTGCTGATTCTAAATTAGCAAAAGGAGGTCCTAGTGATCAAGATCTTGCTACATTAACGAACAAAGAAGATGATAGTGAAATAGAAAGCGAGAGTGAAGACATTGAAATGAACGAACCTCTCTTTCCAGTACCAAAGGAAGAGGTAACGGAACAAAGTACCGTAGCGGACACTGATGTTGATATGAAAGATGTAGAAGATGAAGAAAAAGAGGATGAAGATATGGAAGAAAAGAATGATGATAGGGATGATGACATGGAAGAAAATGAAGAGGAGAAAGAAGACGAATCTGAGGATGAAGCGATCGATGTACCAGAACAAACTCTGTATGAACAAGCTGCTGCAGATGTAGCTCAACCGAAAAAAGAAGTAGATTCAATAGAAGTTGAAAGAGCATCATCCAGTACTGTACCACCAGCATTACGATGGTGTATTATTCGTCTATCATATGAGTCAAGAAAAATGATGGCTAATGTACAAGCGGCTGCCGTCCGATTAGGCACCATTGTACGATTATTTGGACATTGGTCAGTATTGTTGCCAAAAGAAATTCTTGCGGAATTATTAGAAGCATTTATTACACCTTGTTATCGATTACAAAGTCTTGCGGCAAATATGCCAACACAAGAACTCAAAGATATAACAGAATTATCCCATATGGAAAATAATCTAGTTCGTGGTTGCCTTGGAGTGCTTGCTCAAGAAACAATGGAAGCATTACAAAATGCTATGGGTGATGATGTCAGATTAACGCAAGCATTACAAAAGGTCCGATCATCTGTTATGGAGAAGAGAAGACAACGAAAGGCAGACGAAAGAATAAAGATGGTTCAAAGACCGGAATTGGCTAGTAAAAAGAAGGTAGCGAAACATCAAAAGAATAAGAAATTAAAGAAGAGAAGAAAGAATGAAGTTGTCAAACAAAAACGTGGTCTAATTCAGAAAGGTGCCAAAGGTTAGATAGTTTCTTAACTGAAGAACTAGATTGCGAAGGTTTCAAAAAAGGATTGTCATTAGAATTTTTATCATGCATGATTTTTTTTTTGGTTTAATGTGGCATTGGTCACATTTTAATGTCCGTTTTTTTTTTACGGAAGCTTGTGAAGGTATTGGAGAAAAGTAAAAATTTATCTTATCAAATGACGCTGTCACAATTTTTTTTTAATTAGTATTTATTTTATTTTCATCATATTGCGAAATGTACCAAAATAAGACAGTGTGAAGTGTTTTTTTTCCATTTATAATACAAGCATAAGCTTTGTATACCAAAATTTTTTTTATCATTTTTTACTCTAGTGTAAAAAAATAAATTCTGTTATTAGTAGCGCCATGTCGCATTCTTATTATTCATG
>Ga0307394_10000037_pt1 | contig 9802 bp, 1 predicted proteins | sample SouOceMePS1035R2_FD_203235 | JGI IMG/M metagenome (GOLD analysis project Ga0307394, IMG submission 203235) | Metatranscriptome of marine eukaryotic phytoplankton communities from Antarctic Ocean - PS103-5.R2 (Eukaryote Community Metatranscriptome) | ecosystem: Environmental > Aquatic > Marine >...
ATTCTTTATAATCGTTGGGAGTGTGAGAAAAAAAAAAGACTTTTTTAAAAAAAATGGGTTACTTTCGTGATTTTTGGAGCCAAATGGAGGCCGTTACTAAAAAAAATTTAAAATTGAAAGCACGACGGAAGGGATTTACTTTTGTGGAATGTGCATGTCCACCATGTTACACGGCATTGGCCATAATTGCCTTATTTATTATACCGGTGGATGATGTCTTACAAAAACAACCTTTCTGGACAAGGGAAAATGTAACGATGAGTGTCAATTCTCATGGTTCTATGTTTTCTAGCGATCCATTTCCAGATAATTGTTGGAATTTTGGTGCACAAGATGATCGAACTTTAGGAGAAGAGGGTGATGAAGGATTCGATTGGCGTTATAAACATGAGAGAAAGAGTCGAGATGACAAAAGAGATTATTTTAATTCGAAAGAAGTAGATTATGATAAAAGTGTTGATATGCGTATTAATACGACTTTTGTCAATTGGCTATTACATGGAGGTGTTGTACCAGATACAATAAAAACATTAACCAAAAGTTTTTTAAAGAATCCAGAATTAACAATTACTACTGGTACATTTGCAGTTGGTCCTGGAGCGGATAATGATAAAAAATCCATTGGTTATAGAATAAAAAGATATATGGAAAGTCGTGCTAAAAATGGTACTTTAAGTTTAATACCAGCACAAATAAAACACATCCATAAATGTTTTCGTAAGATAAATAACAATCATAAAAGAGAACTGTGTTTTGAAATGCCAGATAGTTGTTTAGAAAGTTGTGAAGCATTTGATCCGGATGCATTATGTGAAGATCCTTGGAAAGATGATGAAGAATCGAGTGATAGACGTCGATTATTGTATGATGAAGATGATTTGACGGAGCCGTTATTTTTAGAAGAGCAGCAGGAACAACATGAACTTCAAAAATCAATTTCACAACTTACTCCTGAACAATTCACAATATTAAAAAATACATTGGCAAATGACACATTACGAGACGAATTAATTGGAAGAAAGTTGCAGGAACAATTATCAGAAAAAATAGATTATTCAGATATGAATAACGAAGAAGAATGGGAACATATTCATGAAAATGTCCATAGATATCGGAGTGAGATGCGTGGTGGACCATTGGGACAATATGTTGGTGTGAAATATGCCAGAGCAGAGCGATTACATAGGAAAGGAAGACGATTAAGTAACAAGAAAGACCGTCTAAATAAATCTTCCACTATTGAATATTTTGAAGGGTGGAAACGCAGACTGCAAGAGACGTATGATAATTTCATGGAAGAAGGATTTGCTGGTCATGGACGACAATTACAACGTCGTGGAGGCGGCGGCAGTCGAGGGAGTTTTTCTGGTGGATCAGGTGAATGCTCCGCTTTTAAAACAGCATGCCAATGTGCTTCAAAGGAAGCACGTGAAAAGGGTTGTGGTTGGGTAAGAAATTGGGAACGTGAAGAATCGGAGGAGGATGAGAATGTTTCAAGAAGAACTGCTTTGATAGAATATTGTAGAAAAGGTACTCGTCGTTTACCTGCTCGTACATCATGTTTTGAATGTGCAGATCAAAAACAATGTACTGATGAAGGTTTATGGATTCGTTTATATAAAGCAGTACAAATTTTAGAACCAAATGTAAAAATAATAAAAGATACAAAATTATTAGATAAAGAAGTAGAAAGTCCCGATTATTTAAATAGTAAAACACAATACTGTGGAGCAATTATCTTTGATGAAACGTATCCAGATCAAATGGATCAGAAAAAAGTAGCAGAATATAGTATTCGTCTCAATAATTCTATTTCCAACTTTATTACAGGAGAAGATATTCGGCCGCAACCACAAAACTTTATTTTGTTTCAATATTTTGGATTTATGAATTTACAACAGATGGTTGATGATTTCATTACCTGTGCACCAGCAGCAGCAAAACATGGATGTTTACAAGAATATAATGTAACGTTTGGTTCTGGGCGAAATCGTGAGCATCGATTACTTACATTTCCACAAGAAAAAGTAACAACAAATCGTGTTATCGGAGAAGTAATGCCAAATGCATGTGGAAATATTTATTTTGCTATGGGAATTGGTGGTTTAGCATTAGCATTTCATCTTTTAAAAGAAAAAGAATTAAAAATTAAAGAAGGAATGAAAGCAATGGGTGCTTTTGAGGGAGTGCAATATTTTGAAAATTTATTATTTAATATATTTTGGACATTAATTCCATCATATCTTATGGCAGCTATATTGAAATCAACAGGCGAATCTGGATTTTATGAAACTGATACCTCTGTATTATTTGTCATCTTGTGGCTAACGTATATCGGGACGTTACAGATGACATGTGTATTTACAGTACCATTCAATAACGTGTTTCCAGGATTTTTACTCACGTTTTTCATAGTTCTCCTCTGGGATAATTTCAAATTTCTGTTAACACCAGAATTAGACCAAGGAACAAAAATATTCTTAGCATTATTTCCGATAGTTAATCTGCGATTATCTATCGGACTTTTAGTAGAATTTGAACGGATGGGTAATAGTAATGATTATGCGTTAATGGTGAATGGATGGTCTTTAGGAATTTCTGTTAGTATAGCAATTATATCAATTATATTTTGGACTGGTTTATATTATTATGCTGATCAAATTGCACCAAAAGAAGTTGGTATTAAAAGAAATCCATTTTTTCCATTATTCCCATCATATTGGAGAGAAGTATTTAATATTGAAAAATCAGAAAATGATAAAACTCCACTACTAGAAGAATCGAAAGAAGTAGTAGTTAATGTAGGATCTGTCACGGATTCACGAACTGTCGAACGAGGAGATCCTAATACATTTTATCAGAAGAATGTATTAGAAATTAATGATTTACGAAAATCATTTAATACACCGGATGGTATATTTCATGCAGTTGATGGTTCATCCATGACTATGGCAAAAGGACAAATATTTGCATTATTAGGAAAAAATGGTGCTGGAAAAACGACCACTTTAAGTATTTTAACTGGTTTGTTACCAAAAACATCAGGAAAGGTGAAAGCATTTGGAATGCCACTACATGAATATTTTATGCATCATCGTGCAAAAGTTGGTATATGTCCACAATTTTCTGTCGTATGGCCATTACTTACTGTACAAGAACATTTAGATATTGTATCTAAATTTAAAGGATTAAGTAAAAAAGAATTAGAAGAATCAAAAAAAGATACAGCTGATATGTTACGAACATTAGGTTTATTTAAACATCGTGATCAACCTGCTGCAAAATTATCTGGAGGACAACAACGAAAATTATCATTAGCAATGGCATTTCAAGGAAATCCCGATCTGGTATTTTTAGATGAACCATCCAGTGGTATGGATACTAGTAGTAGAAGAGATACATGGGACATCCTCCGATCAAAGAAGTTTGGTCGTATCATTGTACTAACTACTCATTTTATGGAAGAAGCAGATGTACTTGGTGATCGTATTGCTATTATGGATCGTGGAAAAATTATGTGTAATGGATCACCTGAATTTTTAAAAAAATTATATCAATGTGGATATAACATTAATTGTTTACATGTGAGTGATGCAACAGCAGGATCAGGAAAAGATGATATGAAAACAAAGCGTGAACGTTTAATGAATATGACCAAAGAAATATTAGATCCAGATAAACCACGATTATTATCCCAAAGTGGAAAAGATACTACCATGCTTATTCCATTTTCTGCCTCATCGAAATTATCTGGTTTGTTACATGCATTGGATGACACATCTAAGAGTGGTTTAGAAACATATTCTGTTGGAGTGAGTAATTTAGAAGAAGTATTTTTAAAAGTAGCAGCAGGATATGATATCAATACAGTAAATGATCCTATATCACCAAAATCAGATGGAGCAGTGAGTCTACCAGAGCCAGAGCCAACTAATGATAATGCTGATATCGGTGGTGGTGCAACAGTAGGAGATGATATGGAGATTGTTGGTGGAACAAGTAAATATGCAAGTACCTTTAAACAATTTAAAGCATTGATGATTAAACGAGCAATTCATTCTAAACGTCATGCGTGTTTAACATTTTGTAAAATTGTATGTCCAATGTGGTATACTATCTTAACACTTGTTATTATTTCGCTTGATCAGGGAATTCAGGGCCCAAGACAATTAACCGTTGAATCTTTAATACCGCAACCACGTGGTCCTGAAGCATATCAATTTGTACAGTCAATTGATAAACGAAATTTAAACCCGGTACAAAAAGTGTACATACAGAATACACAGAATGATGAATTTCATGCTTTACCACATTGGGATCTTGGTTCAGAAGCAAAATGTCCAATAGAGCAAGAACGAATCTTCAAAAACGGCGAATGGACTGAAAAATGTCAAGAAGATAAAAATATGGATATGTATTTTAATATGAAAAAATGTATACGAAGTAAAATTAATGAACCATGCGAAGCTACCGCAGGTCAGACAAGCTCTACAGTCTGTAAACAAGGAACATTGTGTCAAGCAAAAGATGATTTTGGTATTTGTTTAAATTTAGATATACCGATGGTAGGTGAAATTGAAAATGTATGTGTTGGAGCAGCTGCACAAGGTTTACGATCAATTTGTTTATTTCCAAAATTAGGTATCCCAAAATTTAATGAATCATTAATTAATTTAGGATATCGATTAGTGGATAAAGACCAACCGAATCTAGAAACACGATATGCTGCTGTAATGTATCCTGGTATTGGAATTTGGAATGATACGAAATATTTTTCACAAGAAGAGATTGTATCATATCTTATGTTGAATTTGACTGCTTTACATGGTCCAGGAATATATTTAAATCAACAAACTAACATAGGATTAGGTGCCATTAATAAACAAGGACGTGTACGTGTCACCAATCATCCATTAAAATACACTAAAAAAGAGATACGAGAAAGAAATATTAGTGCAAGTTTTTTTGCACCATTCAGTCTGACGATTGCATTGGGTTGTACATCGCTCTTTCATTTATATTTCACCATGGTGGAAAAAGAATTAGATTTAAAAACACAGCAGATGATCAGTGGAGTTCGTAATTTTCCATATTGGTCATCTAATTATGTAACTGACTTCATTTTCGGAATTCTTGGAGTTTCATCTATATTACCAGTGTTATATGGTTTTGATATTATTCAACTTATTGGAGAAGAATTTCAACAATATACGTTTCTTTTACTAACATTATTTGCTTACGTATTATGTCAAACACCATGGAACTTTATAATCGCTGGTATTTGTGAAAATACAGCATTTACTATGTTACTTTCATTAACATTTAATTTAGTATTATTACCTATTTTACTTGCAGTTATCTTTGTAGCAGAATTATTTCTTTTATCCATTCCTGAAAATCCAATCGTCTGGTTAAACAACTTAGTGTACATCATTCACTTTGTGTTTCGATTTATTCCAGTATTTTCAGTCGGAGATGCCATGATGCAACAAGTATCAATGGTTTTGGGATGGGAAACAAGTCCGCCAGATTCAAAGAGTGAAGAACAAATCGCAGTCTGTTTAGAAGATGCTGATCTTGGACGTGCATATCGACCAAATTGTTCACGTAATTTTTATGATATGAATGGACCATTTTTAAATGTATTCATTATGTTATTAATGGGATTAATTTTACCATTTGTTGTATTAATAAAAGAAAGATTATTAACAACTGCATCGTTTCGTGCTATTGGAGCAGCAAAACCAGATCCAATAGAAGGACTTGATAAATTACGTGATGAAGATGTTAACAAAGAGGCAGCACGAGTAGAGAATTTGGATGCTGCGGCTGCGAAACAATCACCATTATTTGTAAAAAATGTACGTAAAGCATTTCGTGGTGATGTAACCGGTGAAGGATTTATTGTAAAATGTAAGGAAGAACGTATGATTCATGCAGTACAAGGTGTATCTTTTAGTATTGATGATGGTGATGTATTTGGATTACTTGGAGTTAATGGTGCAGGAAAAACAACATTATTTAAAATGTTAGTAGGACTCGTTTTTCCCACAACAGAAAGAAATTCTTTGATTACGATTCATGGTGAAAAAGATTTAATCAAATCACGAATGCATGTTGGATATTGTCCACAAAATAATCCAATCTTTCCATATTTAACATGTGAAGAACATCTTTATTTATATGGACGAATAAAAGGAATTGATGAGAAAGAATTACCTGGAGTAGTAAAAAATCTTTTATTTGCATTAGAATTGAATGCATTTACCAATAAATTGGCTGGACGATTAAGTGGTGGAAATAAAAGAAAATTATGTGTTTGTCTTGCATTAATTGGTTCACCCAAATTAATATTCTTAGATGAACCTTCAAGTGGTGTAGATCCGATGGCTCGTCGATTCATGTGGTCTGTCATTCGTAAATTAAGTACTGGATCAACTAAATCTACTGTTATCTTAACTACCCATTCGATGGAAGAAGTAGAAGCTCTTTGTAATCGTGTTGTAATTATGGTAAATGGGGTATTTCGATGTATTGGACCGACGCAACATTTAAAACAGGTATATGGTCAAGGATTCTTTTATCAAATACGTCTTCCATTGCCTATTGATCGTCAAACTCCCCATTCTGAACAAGCATTATTTACCTCTCTGATGCAATTTTGGGAATCTTCTCCTACTGGAATGAAATTGAAGCCACTCGCAACACGCGCAACAATATCGATAGCAAACATCATGGCCATTATTAATGAATTAGATGAAGCATGGCGTACTTTTGATTTATTAAGTCCTAATTCACCATTTGATGTATGTCAAAAAATATGTGTACAACATACTGGACAAGAACCAACAAAAGCACAAGAAGAAGCTCGTGATAAATCAGAAGTATCTGTTCCCGTTGCAGCAGAATGGTGGTTAAATCATTCTTTATTACGAGGAGTACAAATACAAATAGCAAATTTAATACGTGAATTGAATGATAAACCGTTATTGGAACAGCAAGAGTCAAAAAATCAGCATGCAGAAAATATACCAAAAGTTATCGGTATTCCAACAGATGGTGTAACTGTGGTAGTAGCGGAAGGCTCTCCGGTCCAAGAAAAATCAGAAATTTTAGATGACAAAAATGAAAACAACCCTGATGGCGAGCTTTTAAACAAAAATATTGATAATCCACCAGATGATGCGAGGAAAATGGCAGCCATGGGAGATGCTGATGTACCCGATCCATTAAATTTAGAAGATATGTACAGAAGAATGGCTGGTTACCATCATATTGATTTTAAAACAGATGATGTTGCAATAAAATTAGATGATGCACAAGGAAATAAATTTTCAACTCGTGTGAATTGTCGTATGACACTTGCACCAATTTTTGAATTTTTAGAAACGCAGAAACAGCAAGGAATATGTCTGGATTATTGTGTCAGTCATACATCATTAGAAGTTATCTTCAATACATTTGCGAAGGAACAAGTTAGTAATATTAAAAGACAGAAGAAAACATTTTTTGGTGATGGTAGTAATCGTCCACGAAGTGATACAAAAACAGTTGCTGCAGCTGATGTCAATGTACAGTGATGAAATCTTACATATTTGGAGGACCCGATTCCTGCATGTCACTACAGTTCTTGAAAAAAAAATAGCTCCCTTAACTTGTCTTTCCATTATCTTTTATTTGGTTCATCCGCTAAAATAGATAATGTTGGAGAAGTGGAGAGTTCAAAATATATTATAGATATCTTTGTGTGTGTCATGCTTTAGATTATTTTTTTGTGATATTTATATTTCACAGATACAATTTATTTTTCATACAAGAAAATATCGCGCACATGTATTTTCTTTTTTTTTGTTAGTGTACGCATAAATATTTTTTTTTCATAAATTTTATTTATTGTCAATTGATATGATACATTTTTTTTATTGAAGAAAAAATCACGTACAGGTGTATTTTTCTTCTTATTTTTTTAAAATCTAAATGAGTGATATCGTTTAGGTATCCACTATTTGAAAGAGGTGACTTACTCTTTTAGTATTTTTTATTTAAATTTCTGCATTATATTATTATTTTTTCTTAATCTCGTATCCGTGAGAAGCACGACGTCAAAAAAAAAGAAATGGACCTGTGAACCATTTTATTTTTTTGAAAGCTTTTAATATTGTGTCCTTATCATGGATATAGGATTGTTTTTTTTTGTTGGACGAATGACAAAACATCATCGTCATAAAACTCAAAATATTGATTAAGTTAGATTTTCTAACCAAAGAAAAACATAAAAAGAAAAATCATTTTCATGATTTTTATAATTTACTCATCGTAGAAAAATGCAAGAAAAAACTTTTTTTGTTATTGAAAATGATATTGTACATAGAAAAAAATGAAATTGATTCCATAAGAGAGTCATGTTACATTCGATAAATGTTGTATTTATGTTGTATTTAAGGGATTGTTTACGTTTTTTCATTTTTTTTCTTATCATCAAATATAACGTAGTAAATTATAATTATGATACTTTATTTTAAAATGCGTAGTCTAACCAACATTTTGAATCACTATTTGAAAAAAAAACTTCTGTCATACCTTTTATATGACGAAAAATTAGTGAAAATATTAATTTGTGGATACGATTCTTAGTTTTTTTTTCCTCGAAACCGGTATGTATCCAAAAAGATTTTTTTGTTTAGTTACAATTTATAAATCATATTCAACCATTGGGAACCTATATTTTTTATATTTTATAAAAAAAAATCGAATACCGTTGCATAACGAAATCCTTTATCTCATTGTAAATGATTAAAATTTGTATAATTTCAATGTTTTCCGACCATTTTTAATCACGAATCCTCACTAATGAAGAAATAAACGATGACAATGTGAAAAAGGTTACACGCTATCCATCAATATATGTGACGGTGTAATCTTGATCAATGTACAGTTTTTATTCTATACGTTTTCAATATTATTGTATCTTGTATTTTTATTTTTCATCATCATCTCTCCAAAGATCATGATTATCCGATATTCGAAGTTCTCTTTGGCCCGTCGTTTTCATACATGATACTATGATATCTGTAAGAATCAGGGCCCCTATCGATACTACCATACATTAAAAAAAATTCTAATGATCAACAAAAAAATTAGATTGGAAAATGTGACATTATTTTCTGTGACTTTCCGAACCATGTCTCGTTTTCATTATGATTTTTTTTCTCAAGATGTAGGATTCCATATCTGGCATAGACTCTCATGATCAGGAAAAGGTATTATGTCGAATCTGCGGGTGTGTCTCTGAGTAATATTTATTCTAGGGGGATTCCATGAATCAATGAGGAAAGGATCCTCACATTCGACCTGATACCTTTTGCAGTAATTGATCTCACAATGTTTAAAAGTACAATAGATGCGAATATAAAAAAAATTCTAACCCATTTTTTTTAACCAAGAAACAGCATTTACGATACCGACCCATTACAGCCCTGTTTTTTTTTTTTACTTTACTAAAGGTAATCACTAGAGAGATTGGAAACAGTCATCGCTACGTAGATATAAATGTCCACTGTGGAAATTGTTTTTTGTAATTCTGTAAGTCTTTCCATCCTACAGATGTTAGTTCACCGTATAATCACATACACACATTATTATTTATTTAGCAAAGTAATATTAAGATTATGGAAGTATGTGCGTTCAGCATTATCATAATAATAAAAATTTAATCACGAATTTTATTGATCCTTAATATTGGTTTTGTTTTTTTTTTTCTCCGGTAACCTTCTTGTTTCACATTCCCACATTACATACAGGA
>Ga0307394_10000038_pt1 | contig 9772 bp, 1 predicted proteins | sample SouOceMePS1035R2_FD_203235 | JGI IMG/M metagenome (GOLD analysis project Ga0307394, IMG submission 203235) | Metatranscriptome of marine eukaryotic phytoplankton communities from Antarctic Ocean - PS103-5.R2 (Eukaryote Community Metatranscriptome) | ecosystem: Environmental > Aquatic > Marine >...
CTGTAATTAAGTTACAACAATATACTCGGTTGTAAGATGACTAAAATAATAGAGTGAAAAAAAACTGAGAAAATTCTTTGGTTCACTGTACGTGAAACAAAAATTATAAAAAAGTACAACAAAAATATGTTAGTTCATGAAAGATCCGTTGACGTGGGATAATTACGGAGGCCCAAAATTTTTTAGGCTACAAACCTTATAAAAAATTAGAGCCCTCGTAATGAGATCACGTAACGAATATTCCATGATTAGTAGTGTGTAATACTAATATCACGTAATTAAAATATTTTTTTTTTAATTAAACAATTACGAGTATTATGCTGTATCTTTCTTTCTGTAGATTGTCTAATACATTCTAAAATATTTTTTAAGACTAAATTACGAGTATTCTGTTATATTTTTTTCTATTTAAACATCTTCCAATACAATGTAAAGTACTAAGTAAATTTTCATATTTTTTTTTTCAAACTAAATTACGAGTATTCTGTTATATTTTTCTATTTAAACATCTTCCAATACAATGTAAATATTTTTTTTCGAACTAAATTACGAGTATTCTGTTATATTTTTCTATTTAAATATCTTCCAAATACATTGTAAATATTTTTTTTCAAACTAAATTACGAGTATTCTGTTGTATTTTTCTATTTAAACATCTTCCATTGTAATCATATTAAGTAAATATTTTTTTCAAATTAAATTACGAGTATTCTGTTGTATTTTTCTATTTAAACATCTTCCAATACAATGTAAAGTACTAATACCTAAATTTGTATCAAAATTTAATACATCAGGACATATTGTTGTTGTTGAATCAATATGAGTTAATATAATATCCCAATGTTCATCACCTTTATTATATAAACGATCAAATGCTTTAATTTTATCCCATGTATATTCATTTAATACTTTTTTATTTTTTACATCAATTAAAGAAACTGATTCTTCTGTAATAATCATTAAATTAGTACATACTTTTCTATCTAAATGTAATGCTGATACTGCAGCATTTAATTTTTTTGAATATATTTTATTAGATTTATTTTTTTCATATATATCAGAATATTCTGGTTCATTATTAAATATAAAGAAACCAATAATTTGTTCAAGTAGATGAGGATGTGTTTTTTCTAATGTTGATTGTACAGTAAATAATTCTTTAACAATATCACCATGTCGTAATATACGAGTTTCTCCTCTTTTTTTATGCGACGCAAATAATAGACGAGGCAATGGTACAGGATCACATACAGGTTCTGCACCTAAAATACCTGTACATGGTGGTGGTCGTAACATTTCTGTTTTATCATCATCATCATACGTCTTTTGATATCCTTCATCATTCATTCCTCCACTATTAACATAAAGATCATTACGACCACGTGTACCATCTTCTTTCTTTAATTTATCTTGTACGGTATAGAATGGTTTATAAATCCAACTAAAGGCATTAAATAAATTAGATGATCCTAAAACTGCAAATATTGCTTTTCCAATATCAAAAAGATAAACACGAAGTAATGATGTTAAAAATTGATGTAATGGTGCTAAAATTCCATGAAATTTTTTTTTTTCAATAAAGATAACAGCTTTTTTTAATGTAATACTTGATTCCCATAAAGTAAATATACGTAATGCACGTACTAAATGAGGTGATACACCAGGTATATATTTAAAATCTAAATTTGCCCATATATAAATTTTAAGATCAGTAATGACAAAATCATCAAGACGGATATAGGTAGGAAAATTCATATCTGGTCTTTTTTTCCATTTGTGTTGTGACCAATATACAGGATGATTTTTACTCGAATCATCTGCATGTTCTTCATCTATTATTAGTTGCTCATGTGGTTTTGGTAACCTTTCATTTAATTTGTTTACAAATCCAATTAATGTAGTTACTAAATCATCATCTGCTGTAATTTCTAAACGATGTCCAAATAATATTTTTGAACTCGTAAGATGAAATGCTTCATCTGCTGATTGTATAATTTCAGATGTTCCTTGTACTAATTTTGTACCTGGAGGACCACGTGTTGCTAATATATTACGTTGTATATCTGGTGCACCAACTTTTGTTGCAACTTCTCTACTAGAAAAAAGAGAATTAACAATTAAACTTTGACAATCAAAATAACATAGTGCATGTACATTAAAACCATTAGGTGAACGTAAAGTTGCAACACATCTTCCAACATGTGCATTTAATATTTCATAATTTCGTTCTCTATCTATTATTGATGCATGAACACCTGCAACTACTAAATCAACTAATATTTCAGCTGATTGCATTCTTTCACCAAATGCTGCTAGTTCACTAAAAACATCAATTTTTTTTTCTTCATGAATCATTTTTTTTTCAGCTTCCTTCTTTTTTTTAGCTGATAGAACGCGAGGCCACACTAATTCCGAATGACAGTAACCCATAGGACATCGTGACGCAAATAATGGTATTTCATTTCCACAAAATACACAGATACCTATAGAATTTGTATGTATAACATCATTTTCATATACTATTCGTCCAAGTTGTACAATTACTTCTGATCCAATACCTTTTTTTTTTGCTGATACCATTATAAAATTTGCTGGATCAGGTAAAGCTTGTCCTGATACTAATACATATTTTTTGGCAGATTTTAAACGTAAAGTAAAACGTGTAACAGAATCTCTTATAGCTGCAACATCATTTTCATCAAAATAATTATCAAAAAAAGTTGAATTGGATGAACTATCATCATCTACTGTAACTCCAGACATCATACTACGAGTATCATCTTCTCTACTATTCATACCAGTAAAACGTACCATACCATTATTTACTTTTGCAACTCTACTTTTTGGTTCCTCTTCTCTATATAATAAAGGTATACCTTTTAATGTAATTTCTACTTGTGGATCAATATTTATAAGAAATGGATTAAACCATCCAACTGGTATTGACATCACATCTTTATTAGTTTCAGCATTCTCTTTATTTTCATCTTTCTTATTAAAAAATTTATCAAATAATTCATTACTTTTATTATTAGGATGTATCCAAAATACATGTTGCTCTTTACTATCAGTTAATATACCAGCACCAAGTAATTTAAATACACTAGAATGTAATGAAAATGTAAATGATACTTCTTCTATTATATTAAGTGTAACCATTGCTTGTTTTTTCATTAATTCAACAGTAAATATAAAATCACCCATATTTAATGAACGTCTTCCAGCAAGTTCTGGACTTAATGGTATAGGATAAGACCAAAAACTACCATCACATGTAAATTCTAATTCTGGTATTTCATTTAAATTTGAACTATCTAATATCCATACAGGTGTCCATGCACCTTGTGATAATATGGTACCCTTCTTATTTTTATTTTCATCTTTCGCTAGACGAAATTCTATCCGTTGTTTTGTCATATTAGCAATATAATATTTTGGTTGTACGACAATAATTCTTCCAGTAATCGATGCATCCGAACCAAAATAATTTGGTATAGCTTTAATAGATATAGATAATGGTAATACATCTTTATCACTTTGTAAATTCATTTCCACCGTAAGACCCGGATCTGCATAAAACAAATTTGGAAATACTTGTTCTCTTTCTGGATCTTCCGTACTATTACTTGATGAATCATCATCTCTTCGTCCTTTTGGTTTCCATGCAGTAAAACTCATATCTACGGATGATTGTGCACGAGAAAAATTCTCAGAATCTTCCTCATCATCATCTAATAATACACTTCTTTTTCTTTGATCCGTAAAAGATGTACTAGGTTCTAATAAACCTAAATCACGAGTACTTCCTACTTCAGATGATACACCAGTATTAAATGCACCAGAACCAGTAAATACTACTGGTTGTGCTTTATTTCTTCTTTTTGCTAAATTTGTTTTTGCATTTGATACTGCATTACGTGCTCTTTGTTTAACACCGTGTGCTCTTGCTCGAGTATTTTGTCGAATTTGTTGCTGCTTTTCAACTACACGTTGTACTCGTGATTGATTATTTTTTTCCCATCCAATCAAACCAATTTTATAATTACGTGACATTGTACCAATCCACGTATTAGGACATAATTGAAATAATTGTTTACCACGATAATTACGAAAACATAATGGTATACTCATACGTTGCATTTGAAATATTGCTGGAAATCCTATACAACAAATAGAACCTTTATAACGTAATATAGCTTCTGATTTTGATGCTGTTCTACTTAAATGTATAAATACTGATTCTTCTCTCCAATTATCTTTATATCTTTTGATAGGTACTTCTTTTGTCCATTTACCACCAGATACTTTTAATTGTATATTAAATTTATCAGCTACTAATTCATATCCATGAAATACTTTACCAGGATCAATAATTGATGTTGTTACCATCGTATTTTTATTACCATCAATATTACTACTAATCCAATAACGTACTTTTATTGGTAATGGACATTGATTTAAAAAACAGATTGGTGCACGAAATACTACATTTATTAATAACCGTAAATGATCATGTACATAAATTTCTTCTATAATTACTTCTCTTTCTATAATTTCATCAAAATTTAATCGTATTGTTTCAACACCTTTTGTTAATGTAATAGGTGATTTTAATGATTCTGTTTGTAATGATATCATTGCATCACCAGATGTTTCTCTATCATTTGGTATAATAGATGCACAATAACCTGGTAATAATTCATTAGCATATGGTGAAAATTGTGATATATCAACATCACCTAATAATTCTGTTTCTAATGCACAATTTTCTCCCATATTAGTAACCATTGTTTGTGGAAATGTAACAGAAAATGGTAATAAACGATCACATGCATTAAAAAAACATAATGGTGATCGTATAAGATACATTTGTTGTGTATTATTAATAAAAGTTCTCATACAAAAATATGCAATAGGATGAGAATCTGAACATAAAGCTGATATACCAGATATTTCTTCATTAGGTGATGGTGAAGTTAATAATATTTTACGTGTTAAATTAAAACTTAACATTGTTAATGGTGATTCTCCTACTGCATGTCCATCTGTTATATCAGTATCTATTATTTTTTTTTTTGAAAATATATTTAAATTTTTAAATTTTTTTTTTTCTGTTCCCGTTCCAAGTGCTTTTTTTCTTATAGCCATTTGTAATTTATCAGGTTCTAATGCCATTTTCATTAATGTTGCATCATTTGCTTTCTTTGTTTCCTGATCTTGTCTATCTGATTGTCCAAAATGTAAAAAACGTGATTCTATATTAATCCATAAACCACATTTCATTGATAATGGTAATGTAAAACGTTGTATTAAACGTCCTCTCTGTGAATATTGACCTTGTAATAATTTTAAACGAAATTGAAAATATATTTGATTAACTGATATTTCACCACTTTCAAATATTTCCATACCAGGTGTTTCTTCTTCTGGAGTAAAAACAGATTGTCCCTCTAATGCCCTACAAGATGGTCCTTTCTTTTTAATATTATCACCATAATCAATTTCTATATCGGAAGTTGATGAAAAATGTAAAGAAGAATCAGTTGCTGCTGATTCTAGTTTTGGTGCAAGAATTGTTGTACGAGGATGTCCCAGACCCGTCTCAATATAGATGTATGAAAAATTACCAACACGTTGAACACCAGAACCAGATTTTAATGGCATAACTTCTTGTTGTTTTAATTTTTTTTTAATAACACTTTTCTCTCCAGAATCTTTATCTCCAGGACGTCCATCATTTTTTTTATTTTTAATATTTTTCTTAATCTTATTGAACGCACGTGTCGTCATACGTCGTTTTTCCAATTGTCTTTTATTATTACTAGAATGAATAGAAGGACTTGTATCTTGTGAAATTTGGTCATTAGAATGAGATCCTAATCCTCCATGCATGTAACTATCATTTTCATCCGGAAGTGCAAGAAAAGATCCTTTTTTTCTAAGATTTGGATTATTACTTTTACGTCCTTGTCCTCCCATAAATTGATCTGGTGAAATTAATCGTCGTATTGTATTTGGACCATCTTTAGATCCAAGAGGAGAACCACTACCATCATCCTTACTAGTGAGACGCGGTGATCCCATACCCATATTGGTTTTACGGGGTGGTGATAGACTATTTGGACTACGAGGACTACTATCTTTATCAAGATCATTTCTAACAGCAAACTCATCCACTACACCTAAGAAATTTAAATTAAATCCTGTTTTATTTTGAAGTGAACCAGGACGCTTTCCATAACCAACACTACGAAAACTAGCTAGGAGTTTATTCAATTCTGGATTATTCCTTCTTAACCAAGTTCGAACCTGTCTTTGAATAACTGCAGCAGCCACATCCCAGTCTTTTTCATATCCATAACTTGGATGAACTTCAGTTAAACCATTAATTAGTGCAAGCATAGAAACCTGTTCATTAACTAATTCTGAACCATATTTTTCTGGTTTTGATATCGTTTGTTCAAATTCTTCGGCGATGTACGCTATGACACCTGGGTATCCCGTTTCAATTACTGCGTTGATAGTACTTAGGAATACAGCTAAATCAACACGTGGACTTGCCATATCATGTACTTTAACAGCAATTTGAATTCTTAATGGCTCCACAAATGGTTCAAATTCATCACCACATTTTAAATCAACAGTTAACTGTTTAATATTAATCTTTATAGTACATGCATCGGTATCATCATCTTTAGCCGTCGCGTACTGGCCCTTTTTTGCAGTGTCGCCTCCCCCCATTTTCTCCGTTGTAAATAATTTACTATTGACCATAGCAGAAATATCTATTGTACCAATACCAAGTCCGATTGCATATATTCGTCCCGAGTGATAAATAGTAAAGTTAATACAACGATCCAGATCTTCAAATTGAGCTGGTGTCTCTTTACCATCAAATAAATTCACATGTGCATTCATATCTTTATCATTATTTATTCCATCATGTTTCTCACAGAGACTAACATTTACACAAAATGATCTTTTATAAACTTGAAATAATTTCTTGTTCAAATAAGCTGGTAGTGGACCCATCATCCTCTTTATTTTATCTATATATTTTGCATTAGCATTTTGTATAACAGCTGCTTTTGCAAAATTTCGACCAATCATTGAAAAGATAATGACCTCTATTTGACCAAGATCCACTTGCACTGCAACTTGTGTTTTAGAACAATCAAACATTAAAGAAAAGTATCCAATATTAATAGATGAATTTGGTCCATATAAAATTTTCATATTGCCAACAGAAACTGCAAGCGCTCCTGTCACATCTTTAAATTTAAATGGTCGTCTCGTTTCTACTTTAATAGTTGATATAAAAAAATAGGTTGGTACACGTGTATCTAAAACTCTAAATACCATTTTTATTTTATCAATTTTGCACATTAGCTCCCACGGTGTCGGGCGGTAGCCAATACCAAATTCTCTCCAAAAATATGTCCAAATTTCCCATTCCCATGGTCGATGTCTTAATATTGTTTCTAATAATGGTAAACGTAATTTTGGAGAAATACCAGATGATGTTAAAGCCACTGCAATTCTTTGAATAATAACATTTATTTTTGCATGATGTTCTGGATGAAATCCCCAATTATAAGACACCAATATACTATTTATTCCCACAGTCATCATTCCAAGATTTATCTTCAATTCTGGAATGTGAGCATTAATTTTCCATTCACCAGGTACTGGACGAAGCATGCACGTTTTTAATTCCGGAGCTATCGATATCTTCATACCTTCAACATCAACAAAAAGTTTTCCACGGATCGCCATTACAACTTCGTATCTGTAATATGGCCAAATAATCCATCTATATGGTAATTTTAATCTTTGATCTAATTCTTCTACTCCATATTTTTGTGCTGCTGGTGCAGAATTTTTTACAGCTGATCGTAAGTTTGTTGGATCCAATTTTTGGTTTGACTTTTCCCAAGCTTTTTCTTCTATAGCGGCAAGTTGTTCAACGTTAAATGATTTCTCAATATCATTTTTTCCTCCTAATAAATCATGACCGTCAACACCGCCGATATCAATCGTTTTACCACCAAGTTTGATAACAATTTCATCACCATCATTACTTGAATCTCTCTTTTGTTCAGGTTCACCACATGCGCAAGAAAAATCAAAACATGCTGGTTCTTCTGGAACTCGCTGTGCTTCTATTCTTTTTACTGCACCATCTAAACATTTTTGAACATATCCAGCCGGTGGTGGCAAAATAGCATTTTCTGGTGGACAATGTGGAGCAAGAAAATCAAGAAAATCTGGTATTCCATCGGTAACACCTTGAAAAATCTGATGTAATGGTTCTAAAAGACCCCATCTTAATCCAACTTTATCATATTTCACATTAACTTTAAAATCATCATCCATCTTAACAGATACTTTTTGAAAACCACAAGATGTTATATCAGGATCATCCTGTGGATCATAACTTCTTTTTGTTATGGCGAGTTCCATCATCTTTCCTGGAAAATCTAGGATAAATGTATCTCGTAAGGTTTTAAACATTACACCTCTTAGACATAGTGTTATATCTTCCTGATATTGTTCCGCTTCTTCAGGGCATTCTGTCGGACGTGGTACCTCTTGCATCTTGTCTTCAGCCCAATCAGGCCATTGTACAGATGTTGCTCCAATATTTACTTCAAATGTATTAATTCTGACTCTCCACACATCATATCTGAAAGATCTTGGTGCTGGTTCGTCTTTCTTAAATGTATCATGTTTTAAATACATCGCTGCAGTAATATTGGTAAATTTTAAATCCAGATGTTTCTTAAAATATTGATCGATTTTTTCTGCCACAGAGGCATCTTCTTCAAGTTCATCACCCATCGGTTTACCGGGAAACTTTGTCAATCGAAGAATGTTTGATATTACAGCACTTGATGTAGAAATTTTCGTAGAATTAAATTGTTCTGTGTCTCGTGATTCATCTTTTGGTTTTTGATCTAATTCTCTTCGTTTCCTTCGTCGTTCCATTTCTACATCAACTGCTCTTCGACGACATCGCTCACGAAAATGAGCACGCCGTTCATCATCTTGACACTCAACATCAACATGGATGTTGGTGGCAGATACTTCCCATCTAGACTCCCATATGTTAGAGAGAGGTACTTTTACAGTAGCCTCTTCAATAGTTGCAGATCGTATTTCCACACCATGAGGAAAAATATCTTGTCCTGATTCTAATAATTTACCTTCAAGTATCTCAAAGAATCCAGGAACCGCTTTTAATTGTGATATTCTCACATGAATCTTATAATCTTCTATCCATGTTTCAAAATTTAAATCTTCTACAAATTCTCCTGCAAGTCTTTTTATTGCACTTGTTATAAGTTCTGAAAACATATTTTTTCTCAGAAAAAATATTACGTCGGTTCTAAATTATAGATATTAATTTGATTCATATTATAAAAATACATCAGTTTTTATATTTTGGAAAAAATAAAATGACATTAATAATATATGAAAAAAATATTTATTTTTTTTAAATCAAACAAAATGTAAGGTATGTATTATGTGAATACGAACATAATACAGGTATATAAAAAATTATTTAAAAAAAAAAAGTATTATGTTTTTAGAAGAGGATATTTTTTTTTTGGAAAACTTCAAAAATAATATAAAAAAGTATAAGCGGTACACATTTTATATATGGTACCTTTTAAAAAAGAGAAAATTTTTATAAATATTGCTATACAATTCAATACATTAATTCATACTTTATTTTTTTTAAATAATTCAATATAAAAAAAAGATTTGC
>Ga0307394_10000039_pt1 | contig 9719 bp, 5 predicted proteins | sample SouOceMePS1035R2_FD_203235 | JGI IMG/M metagenome (GOLD analysis project Ga0307394, IMG submission 203235) | Metatranscriptome of marine eukaryotic phytoplankton communities from Antarctic Ocean - PS103-5.R2 (Eukaryote Community Metatranscriptome) | ecosystem: Environmental > Aquatic > Marine >...
CAGCTACCTGTGTTTATATGCCTATTTGCAGCAAAACGCCATCAGGCGAATTTTAGATCGAGACACTGCCTCGTTGAAGCAGATTGGAAAAAGTCTCAATGACTTAAAAGATAGCAGATAGCAGCTGTTCAAAGTGGTTCCAAAGCCTCTAAAATGGCATAGCGCAGAGTCCCATGTGGAAATCACATTGTGAGTGAACCAGAATGAATTTCAGTAGCGAACCAGGCCGGCCAGATTTCTCCAGACCAATGACCAAAGTTCCACACTCAAAACAACGCCAAAACTTGTAACTTGCGGACTAATGGATGAACCAACCATTCTGTGCACACCGTTAGGTTGGATACATGACGACTAGAACTCAAGATAGAAATCTATGTATGGTATAAATGTTGTGAATTTTTCTCCTTTTCTTAGTTACGCTATGTTTTGGTGGGGCAATCAGATTTTTGCCATAACTGTTACTAAACCACGGCACGTTAAAACTTTTGGGTTGTGGGATTTTTTGTTGAAAAAAGTCTTACTGCAGGACTTTACATTAATCGTTGGCCATTGATGCACTTATGTTATTTGTGACAAAAGATAGCACATTTTCGTCTCTTTTCTCTGGTATCAGGGGTGTATATTCTTCATAATTCAGGGATATTTCCACTAATCTGGAGAGAAAGGCAACCTTTTCCAATTTTTTCACAAAACAAAAGATCCAAACCTCCCTTTTTGCAACTTATGGGGGATAACCACCCCTGTTTGGTTTAAATACTTCCCAACCCATGCTATTGTGGACTAAGTGGCTGAGTTTTGACTGCATGAGCCAATAGCCAGCTATTAGAAATAGTATTGCTAGTCTATGATGTGTGCCAGCCAGGTTGCGTGCGGCCGCCGACCAAACCTCAAGATAAAAAACAAATATTTGCGGCCAAATTTTGCTGTATGCTTGATCCATATTCAATCATCTTAAAACTAACATATATATCTTCAGATGAATTTCGCACCCAAGATATAAAACGTATTATTTTGACATAAAGTTTCTCAAAACAAACACAAAACTCCCAAATCTCCTATTAGAACCTCAAACGTTTCATATAATTTAATTATTCAACCTCAGTGGAAACCACTTCTGCACATACGTAGCTATTTCTCAGTAAATTCATACATAATCTTACGACAACAAAATTAAAACTACATCTATATTGTTTGTTCCTAATTATCTTATTGAATTGGTGTAAATCTCAGTAATACTTGCATGTATTTGAGGGGGAATGGGGCAGGGGCTGTTTTGATTGCTTATGGCTGACTTTGAATGTCATATGTTTTTCTTCTCACATCCCATGTAGTGAGGCCTAACATAAGGCATTGAAAAGACCACTATGTCAAGTTATTAAATATGTGCAAATGTAGAATCGAATCGAATTAGAAAATCGATCAACTTTTAATTGCTGACTTCTTTACCTTCTCCAACAAACCTTTTCCGGAATGATCCAAAACAAGACTTGAGGGTTTTGCTGTTTTAAAAATACTCACCAACGACTGCATCGTATACAACAACACCTTTAAAAATGCTTTCTTTTCCAATGTTTTGCAAGATAGAAATCTATTACTCTTCGGCATTGTAAGTCTTTTGTCCTTAGTCTTAAATTCACATTTAAACTTAATACCCAACGGCTGATTATAAATAGCCAAACTCTGTAACACTGTTTTTGGCATAAACATGTTTTAAATATTGGCTGCACATCCTACTATACATCTTCATAGTAATTTTTTGAATGGATTGTCGGAATTATCAAGCTAAAAATCTTTCTGAAATTTTGTAAATAGTTTTAAATGTCTGTAATTTGTAATGATTTTGCATGGTTTAGACGCATTGACAGAGTTTTTCGCAAAAATCAAATCAAATTTTGGCTTTGCGAAATTCCTGCAATGCCTTCCATCAAGATATAAATCAAGCACATCTTAATATCCATGCAATTAAAGTTAATGTTTTAATACTCTTATAGTTTGGAGATCTAAAGGTCGACAAAATTGACCGTTTATTATTGGTTTTAATGATTATTGATTGGTTTGATTATAACGTAGCCTGTAGTATGCCACGGCCCAATCCAACCAAGACTACAAGATATAAATCAGCGTGGCTCTACAGGATTTGTTATTAAAGGTTTTAAATTTGTTTTTTGAAGTTTTTTCCCTCTTTTCCATGTTTATGTTGTGGATATATAATAGCTTCCATATCAAGATAGAAATCTCATTGTGCCCAATACTGGTTATGATATTTATTTATATATTGGCTTACAGTCTCGTGAGCAAGATAATATGGAATGGAACGCTTGTTATGCACATAGATTGAAGTACTATTCTGGCACTTTCCTTGTGATTGGGTATGTCCATTAACTATCGTACACCAATATTTGATAACTTAGAGCAGTCACCAACTTTTAACTTTAACTTATAATTGCGAAATAGCTAATAACAGTTTTAATAACTAAGCTTTCATTTGAACATATTAATTAAACATTATATTTAATGATGATCATCATGCTACATCAATTTATGTGATCTTTTAGAATACGTTATTATTACATATTATGGCAAATTATGCAAAGTTAAAACACAAACAGATTTTTCACACTAAAACTTCTCACAACTGTTGTAAAAAAACCATAAATTTTCCTTAGAAAAGTTAAAAGCAAAGCATGGCCAAATATACTATATATTTACATTAAATGTATTGATAAAAATAGGTGAGAAAGAATCATTTTAGTGAAACCAAAAATAAGTTGCAGTTTGCCTAATAGTTGAGATATTTTCCTCTTTTAGGTCGTACTAGTTGTGAATTTCATGGAGATATTGTCGTTTTTTCGACTGTCATATATTTGGCACATCGAAAAAAGCAGTTTAAACCGTCAAGTCTTGCCCTAGGAGGATTGGAATTTGTGATTTTTGCCCAAACTCAACATTATTGTTCTACTTCTTAGATCAGGCAGCCAAAATTTTGGGAGAAAAGAAATCTTGTTCACATGTCATGAAAATGCTATTTTCAACAAAAAATTCCTTCAAAGGTCAGTTAAAATCACAACAAAACTTGTTTTGCTTATAGTAAAGATCAAGAGAGAAGTCCGATAAGCTTCAAGTTATAAATCGATATGCAGAAATTGTGGATCGCCTTCAAGTTATAAATCTATATATTTCGCAACAAGCTAAATGGTAAATTTCCCAGGCAAGGATTTAAGAAGCTTAATGCAGGCAAGCCAAAAGCAAAGACTTTAAACCTTTACCCGTTGGAAGAGGTAATTTTGGTTAAGATTTGATACTTAGATCAAACGAAATCGGCCGCCGCCCTTCGAGGTGTTTAGAAAAAGCCTGGCCAGGTTAGTAAAGCAGAAGATACATAAGAACTAATTGTTTAATATACAAATATGTAACAAAACTTCAAGATATAAAGCTGCTCTAAATGAGCCTTACATTTAATAATTAGAGGTTAGTACATCTATCCCGTTATACTCTGCTTATGTTTATATAACATTAATGTTAAAATCATTAAAATAGAGATAGTAACTTTCAACACCAATTTTATCAATGCCTTGTATTCTAATGACCTAAAACAAAAATTAATCAATCAAAAAATTCGAAGAACCATGAAATTTTGTGAACAAATAATGAGATTTGTGTCAATTTAATGCAACACTGAAGATATAAATAAATTTCAAACAGAAGCACGAAGGAGAAAAATGTGTATGACCCCCTAGTACAAGATAAAAGTAACCCATCACACTACTTGAACCACTCTGCTTGTTGGAATGCCGCTGCCATGTGTGCAAAATAAGTATTAAAGCTTGTCCCACTCTCCACCTCAAGATATAAATCTATACAGTATCTGGTAACTATTTAGTTATAAATTTTTGCAACATTTTTGTCTTACTCAGATGTAGCCAACCTATGGAGTAAAAAGCTTGAAATAGAAATTGAAAATGAAGGATGAAGGATGAGTAAAATAATGTAGACAAAGAGTTTCCATGTTCAATGTTCAGTCAGAGATTCCAAAAGCCACCCCACACAGTCGGGAACATATCATGTCAAAGGTATTTGTACCAACTATTCGGAAGAGTATAGCAGCTTCAAAATGGATGATATTTTGAAGAAGCAAATTAGTTCTTGTTCAAGGACCAAACATTGATTCTGATTTTAGACAAATAATAGCCATAAGAAGTTGCCTGTCATAGAGTTCACAGCACCAACTTCTTAGAAAGAGGCCGAACCAGCCCAAGGGGTTAGCAGTCAATCAATGATCACGGGTTATGGGAAACAGGAAAGTCGAAATAATATGGAATAACCCCTTCAACATTTTTAGATAGAAAAACTCTATAGAAACAAAAAGCTAACCCTTTTAGATAGAAAATCCCCAAAGTAGGGAAAATATATTTCAGAGGTGCTGGTGAGCTCCGCATGGGCCCACACCAAATATATAACACAAGCATGAGATATGCATATAATGATGAATTGTTAGACGATATAAAGCCAGGAGGTCTAGCCGATTTGCTGATCTGTTTTCGAGGTATCACCACCAAACTGTGGACGCCTAACTATTTTTTAGAGCCTGGTATAACCTGAAAAGCTGTTCCTGGTACAGTGTTAACTGCTGACGTTTTCACTTGAGACAAGCCAGACCTAGACCCCAGACTTGAAACGCGGCAAAAAACCATGAACATTTATGCAGAGCCTTCATCTCTCACACATCCTTGGTACTTCCCATGAGACGAACTAACTATGTTATAGGACCACAATTTTGAAAATTGATTCCTGCAGCCACTGGTCGCTTTCAAATCATCCCACCGAGCGAGAAATTTTGATCAACTTAGCTTCCATCAAGACGGATGAGAACCTGATACACTTTGAGCGTGATACTCCGCTACGCTGATACTGTAAACAGAAATAATTTCGAGCATTGGCGACTTCTTCTGCACAACAGAACTTCTGCTGGATAAGTCACAATACTTTACCCTTCCCTAATCCCTGTTGTAGCAAGCCTGATTGCAAAACTTCCAGTCAGCCGCTGAAAATTGCAAATTGCACGAGCAAATTCGCAGAAATTGAGCTAATTATTTAGAATGAGAAACGTGCCTTACTTTTTGCAGTAACTTCAAATTGCTGGTCCCTCTGGAATAATGAATGAGGATCTATTTAGCTGCTTAGAAAACCAGTTCGTCAGGTTGTAACCTTAATAATGATTGTCAAAGATAAAATGATGCTCCACTGAGCCCCCAAGCTGACAAAACTCCCCTACTGACAAAAGAACCAGACACTAAAGACCACACGAGGTATCACTAAGACAGGAGTACTAAATAATTTCAGTAGCATGGTGAGCTCCGCATGGGCCCATGCTCTGCTGACATAAACTGCACCTCTGTTGCTTTGGACCCACAGAAGAATATCGGAGCAGACCAACCCTAGACAACTTTCGGGTCGTAAAACTAAGCCTTGCAGAAACCGGAAAGGTAGAAATCAAAAGCTGGAACGATAACCCTTTTTTAGAAGCATGGTGAGCTCCGTATGGGCCCATGCTCAGCACACATAATACGTGCTCTGGTGACACTTCAAGGACTCTAACACTGCTGGTGCCGGGAGCCAAATTAACATGGATTTGGAGGTTGACAGATTAAAACAATGGAAACCTGTGTCTATTTCAGTTCATCAACTTTGTCACCTGACTTCGACAACTTGCACGGGAAATCTCAAACGAGGCTTAACTTTATCTTCAATGAGAAAGAAAAGTGAGAGGTACACTCAACACAGGAGAATTAATGTATTTTAGGAGCATGGTGAGCTCCGTATGGGCCCATGCCTCTATCCTGACCAGACCTGACACACTCACACACCACAGATAGTTCGGAGAATTATGACTCATGCGAGGTACAACTCAAGTAGCTGGGGTATAACCTTTTTCTAGGAGCATGGCGAGCTCCGTACGGGCCCATGCTGCCAAAATGCAGAATAAAGTGAGGAATACCCCCTGCTGTTCACACTTTTGGGAAATTCTAAGGGCCATTGAGAAAGAGGAAGTTGAAATCATTTTTAGCCCCGACTTCAGCATCTTTGTTCATTGAATTTGGAGAGAGACATGATGTAGCAGTATAATGAGAAATTGCAGCCCCCAGAAATAGGGTCCTTTGCAAGGTATACAACACAGGAGGGCACTAAATGTGTTTTAGGAGCATGGAGAGCTCCATACGGGCCCATGCTACATGCATAATACAGAGCAGGGGTTTAACAACAAGGACTGACTTGAATCCACAGCTATCTGGTTTAATTCCTCAGAAGCCAGAACTTGATGACCAAAAATCTTCCACAAGCAGGCAATACATCTCTGTTCCAAAACCGAGTCTATTTTTAGCCACCCTTTCTCTCATCACACATCTGCCAGTGGATAGGTGGTGCTGTACACGTGACCTCACACATGACCCCAGTCCACTTTGTTAATTAGCCAGAGCCAACATGCTGAGACGGAAGGTACAGCAAGTTGGAGGAACAATAAATATGTTTTAGGGGGCGTGGAGAGCTCCATATGGGCCCACGCTGCTGACTACCTGGCTACCCAGATCACTACCTGACTTCACAATGACCTCACTCTACCCAGCTCTGACCTGCACTTATCTGAGCGGGATCTCTGTTCAGAAACCCGACATCATAGATTGCGACCATATGAACTCCAATTGAACCATTCCTGTCCCGACATCAGATCTTATAATACAGCAGTTACTTGTGGCACAACCAATCTGCTTTCAGTTTGCATCAAGTCCACAGCTGCTGCAGCACAATGAGTCGGACTCCTTCTGTTTCCAGCTTCTACAAACCATGCCACGCTGCTATGAGGTACCACCAACACTGTGGAGACCTAACAGCTTTTTCAGGGTGCGGTGAGCTCCCTACGGGCCCGCACTTGCACCCACCCTTCATTCACCTGTAAACGCTTCTCGATGTGAGGCTTCAAAGTGAAGTGATCGTTCTGTCAATGTAAAATGGGGTTCAAAATATGTGTCCTTGCCCCTCAAGTGTTTGAAGTAAGTGTCAGCAAGTTATGGGAGGAATAACTTTTTTGCAGGGTGTGGCGAGCTCCAATCGGGCCCACACTATTAGGGGTTACACAGGCAGTGTGGGTGTCTAAGTCCGCAGTGAGTTGTAAGTGAAATTTCTCTTAAATTAGCGGGTCTAATCAGTAGGGGTTGTGGGTCTTATTTTGCAGTTTATTAGTGATTGATAAAGCTCGCGATGAGGCAAATCAGTGTGTGATGAAATCAATAATGCCAGAGCTTCTTAATTAATATCCTGAGAGCTCCATATGGGCCGGGACACTGAAGTAAGTGTTATTTTGGTTATAAAGCTGTCCCTGTAAAAAGTGAACCAACATGTGTTGGAGGGCCTTTAATAAGTGTTTCAGCTATTGGAGCAATCATTTGCAATCCACAAATGCATCAGAATGCAAAGCAGGACGCTCGGGAGACTTTTACTAAGTTAATCAGACAGGTTATATATATTTTATCATTTTATCTCGTCCCTAGACCAGCAGTTGTAACAAATTGTAATGAATCGCCAACCATCATTCCATGTTATCATACCATTATAATGAGATTATTCATGATCATCACATGTTAAACTCAATCCTAGAAATTCTCAAATAATTTATTTATAGAAATTATTTAATTAATTGAAATATTTAGATCTTATGATTCAATCTCACTTATTGTCGAAACCTATTATTGTCATTGGCAAGGTATTTAAAAGACTGATATCTAAACAATTTGGTGCTTAACAATTTGCCATGTGTCACTGTTTGTAACCGCACCTTAGTTTGAAACTGCTAGTTTGTATTATTACTATTATTATCTTCTGTGTGTCTATCTATTAATAGCTTGCAGTCGGTCCACCCACGCTCACTGCTCAGGGAGCCGGGCCTAACCACAGATGACGCCTAATGGTTCACCACTCTTACTCTTACAAATCTCTCAATTTTGGCCAATTTTGGGGATCTTGGGGCCCAGTACCCCGAGGATGAAAGTTCTGTCAATTTGGTTGAGATCCCCCACTGATGAGAATCTACCAAACGTTGGTCCCTCATGTCCTACGATGATGCAATTAAAAACCAGCGCCTGGAAAGATGCCGAAATCCGGTTCTCAGTTTAACGCAATTTTTTTCTTTTCTCTGATCGAAAATGCAGATCATCAACTTTTGAGAGGAAAACCAAAAATCAAGGGTCAACACAATTTAAGCGCAGTTCTATCAGAAAAAGAAAGGTTATCAGTTTCATTTAGCTTTGGAGAGAATGTCGAAATTACAAGAGAAAGTTGATGTGCCGAGTACCATCTTCTCTTGCATAGGTTTTAAAAGGACTATGTTCTTGATGTCGCTGGTTAAAGTTATGACGATGAGTCGTAAAATGGACTGCCTTCACCTAGTGATTTGATCAATAAGATTGGAACAATTTCCATTAATTGGTCGGTAATGACGGGCTAGCCAGGGCTTGCAAATTTGACGTGAAGACGGGTATTTTAACTAAGTCACTGAGCAGAAATAAATGCAGAATATATCAAATATATTCTCCTTGAAATCTCACCAAAATCAAATGGAAGAGTTTAGAAATGAAAGGCGTAACGATTTGGGATGTTTTTTGAAGAGCTGATACCTTGTTCCGGGAAAATTCTGGATATCAATAGATTTGGTAAATTTCAACAGTTTTAGCAGAGAGACGGGCGGTTACAATTTGATCACTGTGGAGTCCCAAGAATCTAACTAGTTGTCCAAATGGCAGAATATCACTCGTACTTCCACCACTCCAAGCTGGTTCCACCAACTTTCCTACAACTAATTTCCCACCAAACTCCCATTCTCACTTCCAGTCATTCAGACAAGTTTTTGAGTGTCATGTGAAGATCAACCCCTTTCCGAGGACTGATTCTACATGACAAAACTGCCAGAATTTTTACAATTTTTCAACAACAAATAAGACACGCTGCCACGGGATAGATACGCCACATTTCTCTTAGCACTTGGGGGGTTCCGGTTCACACCTAGGGCTTGGTCGAGATGCCGACTGAAGAAAGAAGACTGGTAGCAGAAGAAGGATCGTAAACAAAGAACACCTGATTGCAGAAGATCGCAAGAGGAGGGTGGTGTCTGGTGAGCTCCTGTTCCGGGCCCAGGCATCACCACTATGCATACACATTCACCACACACTAGCATACCGCATAGCACCTTCACCACAACACCATATGAGTTACCTTCTAACTCCCCTGGACGGGCGTGGTTAGGGACATCTTAGGGTCATCGATCCTAAAATTCCCACAAGAGCCAGCCGTCTGTTTTACTTTTTCCTGGTCGAGATGCCGACTGAAGAAAGAAGACTGGTTGAAGAAGAAGGATCGTAAACAAAGAACACCTGATTGCAGAAGAGAGAAGATTTCAAAGAGCAGGCGAGCTCCACGTCTGGGCCCTGCTCTTTATTCTGGTGAAGACCCGTCCCTAGTTCTCATGGGGCTGGAGACTGTTCTTCACCAGAAGTAATAAAAATTGATTTATCCTGATGCAGAAGACGAAAAAAAGTGCCCCAGCCAGCCATGGCCTGCACTAAGGCACATGCTGTAGTCAGATACGAACTGGAAGCTGCCAGCCGTCAGGTTCCACAGCAGACCTGCGAGTCCTTTGTCTCCAGCTGGCCTTCCGGGTGGTTTTACTCCGG
>Ga0307394_10000040_pt1 | contig 9704 bp, 2 predicted proteins | sample SouOceMePS1035R2_FD_203235 | JGI IMG/M metagenome (GOLD analysis project Ga0307394, IMG submission 203235) | Metatranscriptome of marine eukaryotic phytoplankton communities from Antarctic Ocean - PS103-5.R2 (Eukaryote Community Metatranscriptome) | ecosystem: Environmental > Aquatic > Marine >...
CGCGGCGGTTGTCGTAGCAGCTGGTATTGGTCACCTCAAGTTCCTGTTGGAAAATACTAGACGGATGTATCAAAAATTAGTTCCTGAACAAAAAAAGGTACACTGATTGTAACAGTTATGTTCAATATCTTTCTCAGGCACAAACTTTTCATACACTTTTCACCAATGATGTGATAATTATTGTCCGCTAGGGCTTCTCACCAGCTTTATTTGTACGATTGTTTTCTGGTAAAAGTGGTGCACGATACCAACAGCGACCCTCGTCAGTTTTTTTTTTTTGAATCATTCTCTATTTCATAATTACACATTGTCTGACAACCAATATTTTTGTAATTATAGCACATAAATTGAAGCATCTTTTCGAGATTCTTTACGTGGAAAGGCCAAACGTCGAAAATCTAATTGTCTTCTACCGTGCCTCATCTTAAATTGCACCATTTCGTTCATGATAATGTAACGGAGGAACCGGATGGGGGGAACCCAAACTACTAATTTTTGCTGCGAATGATACAGAAATCATGAATTTGCCGTCCACCCCTCTACACGTCCGAACAGTACTAAGAAAAATTAATTCTTGACTGCAATTGTATTCGCAATGAAGCAACACAATGGACAGCTTGCCTCGATCCATTTGCTTGATTCAGTACCTTGCTTAAAAAATTCCTAAAGACATGTTCGAACTGATCACAAAACTAAGTTTTTATAATCAAGAATAGCCCGATGCCTTCAAGGTGCAATTTTTTTGAGCTAATTAGCGGCAAATTATCGTTTTGTGCTCTAATTAGCTCAAAAAATTGCCCCTCAGAGGCATCGGGTTATATTCCTGACATAAAAAGTACTATTCCATTCTATTTCATAGGTAGTGATGGTACAGACATAAAATCTTCAAGATCACCGCTCTTTCTTTTTTGACTGTGTGATCTGTAAGATCTTTTATTAACTTTTAGTCAACAAAAATCTAGTAGATTTGTACACTGTACTGGATCTTTAGATATAGAAATTTTAAAATACGCACTCCAATGAAGGAAAATATTTTTTTTTTTTTGAAAAGGATTTTTTATTATAAGTCATGACCTGTCACAAAAAGAACATGATTTTTATTAAGGATCGCATACTGTCTATGGCAACTCAATGTAAAACTCTTTATTGTACCTTTCGCTCTTTTAAGATCCGTCTATTAGATTGCCTTACATAGTAGTATTCGGTCCTTGAGAAGAGAAGCAATGTGCTGTTTGACTCAAAAGGCTTTTTTATTACATACCACACTAGGAGCGATGAAAAAAGGACGAGTTACGTTAAATGAGACACCATAGTACTGGAAAAGTGGGAAGTCATGTCCACTTTGATAATGAACATTTCATATTTTCTTCCATTTATTGAGGTCGTTCTGATTATTTATTTGTGTTATCTGCATCATAAAATTTGGAAACACCGAGTGAAGCTCGATACTTAACCTCGCATCGCTGTAAGGAAGAATAATTTGTCAGCGGGCAACCAACTGAATAATGAACTAGATACTTAACCTCGTAAAGATTGCAGAGAGAACAATTTGACGGTAGGCAAGTATTTTTAGAACAGTTCAAAGAAAAATTTTAGACACATACTTCAAAAAAAATTATTTGAACAAAACATATTTCGCTTGTTGCACACTACCATAAATCGGATGAAGCGTGAGTACTAATGTGGAAAAAGAATATAAGCGTGGGCTTAGTAATAAATCATATAAAACTTAGCTTCTGCAATTTGTCGAATGACACATCAAAAGTTCAATGATAATCAAACATTTTTTCACTTTTTTAGTATCATGCCGGCAACATGGTCGAGATGATTAGATCTGGAAAAACTTTTAACAAAAAAATTACGAAACATATTTAGAAAATCCAGATCGTCAAACTTCTCAGAACAGACTGCATCAACTTTGGGAGCAAACCCATTTTCAACATATTTAGAAAATCCAAATCAAGATCGTCAAGCTTCTCAGAACAGACAGTATCAACTCCGGGAGCACACCCATTTTCAAAGTGACGCAGTGTCTAAAGGCTGTATGCTTGACATCGACCTATTAATAATTTGTATCATTCCACATGTCAATATCTAGAGTGAAAATTAGTATCTAGTCACAAAGTGTTTACAAGATTGATAACATCTCATTCACCTATTAGTCATCGTTATCACTTTTAAATATCAATTTATAGAGTAGAAACTACTATCTAGTGTTAAAAGATTGGTAACATCTCAATTATTGTTATCTTGATAAAAATTCATTGATGTGTCGAATTGAATCAGAAATTAAAATGATTCTAAAATCTTCTGTGTCCTATCTTATCCAAGTTATTCTTTTCACTTAGTGTTTTCGAAAAAAAAAAAAAAATCGTGTACATCTTTACTCCCATTTTTGATGTCAACATTTTCGAAGCGATTTTTTTGTGGGACAGTGAATTCAAGAAAAAGCCAGATCGAGACCAATTTTTTTCAATTGTCGAAAAGACATTAAAGATCGTAGGAAAAAAAAAAATGATTGCTCTACCTCTTTTTTTTTTTTGGCTATGTCACATTCACGTGAAGACTGTTTTTTTTTCATATTTCTGTCGGATACGTACAGTGTGTAGATAGTGAAAAATGATGATTGTACATCCTTACATTTCTGGTACCAATCCTCAAAAGAGTCCATAAAAGAAGCATGTTTATCGTTTTGCACTTGTGGATGTTGAAAAAGAATGATAGTATGATCATATATGTGTTGTGATAACCCTCAATGGTCCGTAAAGGAAGCATGTTCGTCGTTTCGTTCCATTTATATGAACTACGAAACCCTAGAGAGCTTGGTCATGACGCGATCCTCTGGTTCGGTGACTTATTTTTTTGCAATTGTCTTAGTGCACGATACACAACGTACTGTCCTTAATCAAGCAAATAGAAGTTTCTCTTTGTGCAAGCAGATCCGGTCAAGCTAATAATCATACTCATAAATGTATGCGAGGAAAGAACAGTGGCGATACAACAATCGTATATCTCCAAAGACCTTTGGAACTACTTATGACTGCAACCAACTACTACAAAGTTTTAAAAATACTTGTTGATGAAGCACGATCCATTGTAATCTAATCCTGCTGTCAAAGGTGCTACCTCCATTCATAGAGTCGACGCAATCCAAACTAATGTGCATGCGCGTCACAAGATGCCCATGCACTACTATACATTTCTTACACCAATCCAATAACATTTAATTAGCTCGGAGGAACGTGATGTGCCCTTGTGGATGTACGTCATTCAAAAATCTTCTGACGTGCAGTGGTTGATCAATTCAGACGTCAATTTGTTTCTCCACAGAAATATATATCTGATGTTACGTACGCAATGAAATCATACGGCTTGGTTAGCTTTGTGGGAGGAATCCTTCATCAAAACCATCATGTCGTCCCTCCGATACTCATCTTGCGCTTTCTCTATCCCAAGGACGGCGCAGATCTTTGTTGTCCCATTGCATCATCTCGCGCGGCTTTGATACTTGCTACTTCCTCTGCCGTCAGTTCTGAGCAGCCTGGTGGTACGGCCGCAAAATCTCGAACATGATGTGTTCTTCTCTCATGTGACGTACGCGTTTGCCGTCCATGAACATTCCATCCCTGCTGCATTCGACCCGGAGAAAATGGAACTTGTTCTGGAGGTGCTGTATCCAGTAGTTGCGTATTGAATGGAGTTTGTGCATACTGAGCTACATTTCCATACACCATTGGAGCGGGAACCACACCATGTCCGATCCCGGCGTATTGGGCTGGACCTGGATATGTACCATACAGATGTACATGTGGTGCTGCAGGACCACGAACGCTTTTTGACGGCACTTGTTCGTGCAATTTAGGATGATAGAGCGCTGATGCTTCACGTCCTACTCTGTCAGTATAATACGGTGGCCCGTTTGCTCTTTGATTTGCTCCGAACATAGTTGATGTTGGAGGAATTAATGATGGTGGATCCGTTCTAGCAGTTGCAGTCGTAAAAAGTTCATATTGTGGTCTTTCTAGATATTCTCTGTGTGCAGATACCCGTTTTTTTGGTGCTTGTTCACCTTCACGATACGGATCTTGATGCAAAGAATATATTTTATATCTATTTGCCAAAGAATTCTTAAGTGCTTCCTCATCATCATCAAAATCGTCTTTTTTACGAATTGCTAATGGAATTGCACCAGCTTGTTGATTTCGAAGATATCGTTCGGTATCATAAATTTTGTGTGGTGTTTGAGGATAGCGTGATGGGCCCTCTGCTTCCCCTGGTTCATTTGATCTTGCAAAACCGTAATTCAAAACATACGATGGCTCTTGGCTTGGTGATTGTAGCCGCGGACTCCTAAGGTGTGGACTCGGACTTTTACGACGTGGAGAGGATTCAATGTCTCTCTGCCCTCGTGGAGAAAATTGTGTTTCCATGGTACCGGCTGATGTCAATTTTCGTTGCAATGGTGCCGGATTTAACTGTGGACCGGGCGATTCTGGATTGCCACCAGGTCCCCGAAAATGACCACGTACACCAGAATTCACACCCAAAGGAAGTTTTGTAGTACTCTCAGGTCGTGGTGTTACTTTGGGACTATATTTTTTATGTTCTTTTTTTTTGGGTGCTATCCCCGCCAATCGTTCTCGTACATAAGCTGCTGATTGAATTGGAGTTTTATCTTTTTCTTTTGTTAAATCAATATTTTGTAAAAATTGATTTTGTGGTTTTTGATCCGAATCTATAGATAAAGTATCATATTCACGTGGTTGAATTACTTTTACGCGAAAATTTTTATCAAATTGAAAAGTATCCTGTCCAAATTTTTGTAATGTCCATCCTTTTTCTTGTGGTAACGGTGATGCACCTAAACCTAGTTCATGTACTTGTCCAGATCCTTCTTTTATCGCTTCTGCTACTGGCATTTGTCGTGGATGAATTCGTATCTGCCATTTATTAGTTAAGGTATTTAATTCTAAAATAAGTGGTGGAGATCCATTTCGTACATAACGTGTTAATTTTCCACTGCCATGAGGACGTTCTTTTTCATAAATGCCTACTAGATCTGGACGCAGTCCAGTTTTCACATACACTTGATGTCCAGCATCAGGATCAAGATCTACTTCTAATTTTGAAAGTCCTCTCGGTTCTACCATATTACTTAAAATTCTTTGCTGTGCCTTCCACATTCGTTTTGCTTCCATCGCCTCTCGTCTATATTTTTGATCATCATTTTCTATTGATGGTTCTGGTTCCGAATATTCAGAGACGGAACTCTCTGCTTTTGTATCCACATGTCGTAATGGTTCATTTTGAAATTCTGGATGATCGGTTAAAGATGGTCCTAAAAAATATGATTCTGTTTTTATTAATAATTTACGACGCATATCTTCAGCATCTAACGAATACATTTGTGGTTCTTCCGGTTCGCGGCTAACGCTTGACACTTCTGACTGTGCTTGATTTTGCCTCTTCTTTCTTCGTAGACCTAATTTTGACATCAGATTAGTTAAACCTTTTTCCTTTTTTTCAAACACTTCTTCCTCCTCTTCTGGAACCGCTAAAAGATAAAATTCACTATTCCCTTCGTTTGGTGGTTCTCTCCAACATGCAGGATTAACAATAATTTCCCACAAAAAACTTGGTGGTAGTGGACCCTCTGCCATCAATTCATTAAATTCAGCTATGGAACTTGCATTGTTAATTCGATCCAATTTATCACCTTTCTGTATTCGATGCCCACTATGTTCTGGAATAATTAATGAATTCCATTGATCTACTAATGATCGTGGTTCTATTCGTTTAACAATCATCTGGTTACGACCATACTTGGATTCTTTTTCTAAGACAATACCTAAATTATGGCGTGTCCCTATTTCATCTTCACTGCTGGAGGATCGATCCCACATTTTTGAATTTTTTGGTATTTGATGATCGCTATGTGGATCCAATACTATTGCAAATCGTCCGAATGATACTGGATAGGAAAAATTTCCTAAAGCATTTTCGATACGATATACTAGTGTCATTTCCTGTTTAAAATCGCGTTCTAAATAATCTTCTACTCGTCTTTTATCACAATGATCAACACTTAAGATACGAGAATATTTCGGTAACGATGGTAAATCAGAATCCATAATTACAACACCACCACGTGATGATGAACGCCACTCAAATGGCCATCCTCCGCTTCCATCACGTTGTATAATAATCGTTCGTCCACTTTTATATTTCAAATTGGTTCGATCATTCAGCGTTTCATGATCAACTCCTCCAATTACACTAGCTGCATTCTTGGCATCAAATATTTTTCTCCACAAACCTCGATATGATCGTCGTATTTCTAGAACCATCGTATTTTTTGATCGTTTCAATTCTTTTTCAAAATGTTTGAGTGGTTTTCCATTAATGCTCAGTACAATATCCATTCCGGGTACAACAGCCATTCCAGATTCTTCGTCAAATTGGTCTGAATTCCACATACCAATGACCGAATCTTCTTTGACATTTTGGACGGCACCACGAGCATTCAGGTGTACACCCCAATCATCGTTGCCATCTCTGTGCAGATAGAGCATAACGGTGTTGTTTTGCGTTCGAGTTCCGTATGATCGCTTCGCCTTTGATCGATCATTTTGTGAGCGGTGTACTAGGAGCTCAACCTTTTCTCGCCTTGGATTCTTTAATATAGTTATGATTTCACCCCACGTGCGTGCACCATTGGCTTCTTCGATAATATCTCCTGGCTGTAAAGCCATACCAGTATCATTATACTCCTGCTGCCTGTTCCATCTTTGCACAGAACTATTTCCTTCGGTCTTCACTCTTCGCACCCGTACTTCGTGATCAGCCTCACCTGCGAATTTGATTCCAAGTGGTTCTGCTACACCATCCACATCTCGCTTCCGAAATATTGTTACTTTAAAAGTTGGAATTTCAGCTCGTCGTCGAAGGACAAGATTCATAACATCCCATTGCATTGTCAAAGCATCACCGAGTTGTGTACTTCCATTGACCATCAATAATTCATCGCCAATGTTCAACACGGCTTCTGGATTTTCCCGATAGGCAACTTGATTGTGTCTATCGGCAGCATATCCTTCTTTGATATATTCTACTCGAAATTTTTTAGAAATACCCACTCCCAGAGGACCTTTGGTTATTGGAATGGACACTCGATAAAATGGTGCTGGTCGACCACATACGAAGCATGTTTCGACAAAATTTTCGGTCTCTCCACAAGTTTTACAGATCCATCGCAAGACGTGCTCGTGCTTTTTCTCTTCCATCTTATCCAAAAATAAAATCCATAGTTCAGCCTCTTCCGATGACTCTAATTGTTTTTGCATGATAGGGCAGTGAACAGTACCATTGACACGACCTACAATTTCTCCATCTTTTATAAATGCAGTGAAATCTCTAATTCGAGCTACACCAGATTGAGTGATATAAAAAGCCCATTTACTTTTACGATTCCGTTTTGAATTGACAACCTTTACACCAATAGGAGGCCATTTTGTAAATTTTGGATATTGAGGTCGTACAACAAGATCTAAATGTGTTTCACTTTTACGATATAAGAATTCTCTCATACCTTCGATAGTACTTGCTCCATTGATAGATATGATCTGATCTCCATTCTCAATTTGGCACGCACCTTCCTGATCAAGTTTATCAAATGCATCTGCTTTTGTCACCTCTGCGTGACCGTGTGGACCAACATCAAAACCCCAATATTCTGATTTTGGAGTACGTTTCACAACCATATCTACGCTCACGGAATAATAATTTTTAGTACGATACTGTACCTTTGCAATATGACATTGATCGAGTGCATCTTGAAATCGAGAATGATATTTTATATCGTTAATTGAAACAATTTGATCTCCGATACTGAGGGGTGGAATGCCGCTTATTTTATTCCACAATGCAATAGCACCCAAAGAATCTATACCAATAACTTGTCCCTTATCTAATTCTAATCCCCAATCCGCAGTAGAACAGGGAATGAACACTTCCATGAGGGTAGTATCTGGTGCAGCGAGTATGAGATCTTTTGTGGATACATCAAATGCCGTAGTTCGTCTATGCTTTCTTGAAATATCTGATTCTACTGCACTATCTTCACTGTTGTCGTCTGCACCACTGGGTCGAAATCCAACACCGCCAACACCCGCTACGGCATATGCTTGATCTCCTCGTCGTATATTATGCGTTGCGGGAACGGTGGATGAATCCACTACTCGATTACGAGCATCGGTAGTGGGAAAAGCACCTGACCTCTCAGAAGCAGCGGTTCGAGCTGAAAGGACGTGTTGTCCATCACGCACTTTCTCTGGTTGAGGCCACCGGACTGAATCACTTGGTAAAGCATCTGGTTCCGAAAAACTTAATTCGGAAGTCCACGATGATTCGGTCCCCTCATTGCTCACGCCAAATCGATCTGGTCGTTCATATCGTTCATGCCATTTAATATGTTCCTCCTTTCCATCACTTATTGATGACCCTGGCAATGAGAATTCAGTTTGATGTAATGTAGATACTCGCCGTTTATGTGGACCATAGAGCTCTTTGTCGCGTGATCTTGGAGATCCTCTTGAAGATCCTTGACCCTTATAAGATCCAGCATCGGACGATGGACGATTATGTGGTACTGGTTGGATAGTAACCATTGGTTCTGTTCCTAATGGAAGTGGCGGAGCTTTCTTACCCTTTTTTCCTTTTCCCTTATCGAATCCTTTTGGAATGCCCATCGACGATGGGGCTGGTGATGTAGATGGAGATCGAGATGAATCAGATTTTTTAGAACCAAACAGTCTACCTAATAATCCAGATTTTTTTTTCTTGTCATCCTTCGAATCTGTTTGTCCAAATGTTGCATTACTTGGATCAAAACTTGGCGTTGCAGAACCATCTTGTGAGCCTTTTTCTTTTCCCATTTTTTTACCTTTACCTTTCCAAAACATATCTTTTCCTTTCCCAGAACTTCTTTGTGATGCGGGCGATCCTGGTTCAACTGAAGGATCGAATGATACTGATTTTCCTTCTGACTCGAAAGTAGGGTCACCTTTGAAAGACATTCCCGACGTACGTGGAGTCATTCCTCCTTTTCCACTGTACGCAGACATCGGTGAACCATCTTTACCAAGTTTCCCATCTTTACCAAGTTTCCCATCTTTAGAAAACATTTCCATTTTCCCATCTTTACCAAGTTTTTTTCCTTTTTTTCCCATCTTGGCCAACATTGCCATCTTTCCTTTTGCTTTTCCTCCTTTGCCGGATGCCGAAGAATCGGAATCATCGCCATACCCTTTTTTGCCTTTTTTCCCCTTTTCACTGAAGGCACCTTTTGCACTCATCTTGGAACTTGGCGTCCAACTCATGGGATTGTACTCCTCGTGCTCATTTTTACGAGCACCTTGGTAAAAGTAACATCATACCCCCTACTCCCTCTATCCCTGCCCGTAATGGGCAGGATGATAGTACTACCTTAAAAAGGTAGGATACATTAATAATTACTGTTACTACCTACATGGATAGGTAGTTTATAACATTATTATACAAAGTAATAATGAAAAAAAAAAAGATTATTAAAAAAAAACAAATTTTTGTTCAAAAAGTATCTTCTATGATTATAAAATAATAAAAAAAATATGTAATGATAAAAAAAAAATATTTATATATGAAATTTTCTAATATATCTTGAGCCA
>Ga0307394_10000041_pt1 | contig 9617 bp, 1 predicted proteins | sample SouOceMePS1035R2_FD_203235 | JGI IMG/M metagenome (GOLD analysis project Ga0307394, IMG submission 203235) | Metatranscriptome of marine eukaryotic phytoplankton communities from Antarctic Ocean - PS103-5.R2 (Eukaryote Community Metatranscriptome) | ecosystem: Environmental > Aquatic > Marine >...
ACCGAATCCGCACCACCAAAGAAGCTACAATCTACGGTACCGGCTCGATTACAATCTATTCTGGCCTCCTCACTCTAAATCCAGAGCATACTTACTACTTACATCATCTATCAAGATCAGGATTGATTTTTATTAGCTGACATTCACTGGGGTCGCACCAGATGATACAGGCAAACCGAGACCATACGCGACAATGAAGAAAGCATGGTTGTACTTTACGGGCAATAATAATGAAGATACTCAGACCGAGGAAGGACATATAGATGTGGAATCAAACTATGCTCCCGCACAACATCATATTGTTCATTTAGACGCTAGTCTCGTTCCATCTAAAGTTCCTGACGTTCGCCAGCTTGTTATTAGACCACGAAGTATACGCGATCATGTAGAGAAAACTTGGGTTTCGAACGGTCTGAAGGAAAACTTCGCGTCATCGCTAGATTCGGTTGACATTGACGACGCAAAGAAAAACACACCGACTAGACAGGCAAAGGACAACGAAAATCAGGCAGAGTATTCGATAGATGGTTTTGATAGTATATCTTCAAATCGTAAGCCTAAATTAAGTTTAGATCGAGCCGCAATTGATGAAAAAAGCGTATCAAATGTAGGAAAATTTGAAGAATCCTCGAACTGTTACGGTCAGAGCATGACAGGAGAAACGAACGAAATGCAGCCATTAAGCGATGATTATAAAAAAATAGTGACATGTAAAGAACCTGGTTTGGTGATAGTACATGATCATAAAGAATCAGCCACCTCATCGGAAAGGAAAATTGAAATAGATTCTACTTTAGATACATTAAAAATTGATGAGATTCAAAATATCATACAGACACAAGGAAATAACAATCCCGAGGACGGTATTGAGGCGTCAAACAATGTATGCGACTTTTCTTCGGAACCCACAGAAGGACTACCATCCGATGAAAGAAATGAATTAAATGAAGGGAGACCGGAAGAATCCTGCGACTCTGGCGGTCAGAAAACGAAGGGAAGCGCCAATGACGGACAATCATTGTTTGGTGATAACGACTTAATAACGAAAAACGAAGCACCCGATGTAATTATTCAGAAGCAATTACTGACCAAGTTGAGACCCCATGAAGAATCATACGATAAAAAAGATAAACTAAATAGAGGAAAATTGGAAGAGTCCTGTGACTCTAGCAGTCACAAAATCAAGGGAAATGCCAATAACGGACAACCATTATTTGATGACAATGAATTAATAGCGCAAAACGAAGAACCTAGTTTAGTTATGAAGGAACAATCATTGGCCGGGTTGATGTACAATGAAGAATTGGTCACACCGTGTCATAGAAATGTTGAAATAAATTTAACCCTTACAAATGACGAGGAAATAGAATCATTGGACAGTGAAAGTGAATTTGACTCAAGATTACATAACTGTGAATATAAAAGCATAGGTGATCATTCTGATTCATCTTCTAATGTAAAAAAGGCATTATCAGCAGGATGGAGTCTCCTGGGATTTTTCCGTACCCAGAGTGACGTTAGTAAAAATATGGGTAATGGTGGTTCCACTATGGCTGGAAATGTTGTTAGCACTGAAGAAAATTTTAGGTTTCTAAAGAGAGGTCCTGGAAAAATGTACAATGAAGATGCATGCTCTAGCATTAACGCAGTAGATAATGATTACCTGCAAGGAAAGGCTATGGCGTTGATTAATATTACAGACCCGCATATTCAAACCGACAATAAAGTTATCATAGATGCAAATCATTCGTGTGAGGAAAGTGATGAATTTTCAGAGTCCAATCCCTTTGATTTTGAAGTCAGTAAACAGACTGAAGGTCACCATGAGACTAGATGCCTTGCAGCAAAAAGTCATGAAGATGGATGCTCTAATATCGAGGCAGTACATAATACTTGCCAGCAAGAAGATGTTGTAGCGTTGAGTAATATTATTGAGCCGCATATTCAAACTGATATTAAAGTTATCATTGATACAAAAGAAAAACAAGAGGAAGAAGATGCGCTTTCAGAGTCTAATCCATTTGGCTTTGAAGCGAGTAGAGAAGAAGTCCACCTTGAGAACAGAGCAACAGGCTTAGAGGAGGATCCTTTTGGATTTGAGACTGAAAAAGAAGACCAGGAGGCATTATTAGAGTCATTTCGAATAAAATGTATGGATACGTCTGAAGAGGCAACCTTCTCTCACTCGAGGCGTTCGCAACCTTATAATAACACCATGACTATTGATTGCTACAAACCTCATCCCAACCAACCACTGTTTGATATTTTGGATAGAAATATTGAATCTCTCAATCCGTTGCAGATGCATGGTAATGATTGGAATATTACTGCGGAAGATGTGAAGTTATGTTTTTTTGCGCTTGTTATGATTTTGTCGCCCCCTAAACCGATACATTATGCAGAAGAATATAATCATAATCTTGATGAGGAAATAAAAGTTAATAAAACATATTCTCCGCATAATTCCACTCCTATCCAAAGTCAGAGATGGTTTTTCCAACGAAGAAATAAAGTTGTCGATAGCGCTATCGAAGATTGGGTAGACGATTCAAGTGACGAGGGAAGTAAAAAGGAGAATGACGCAAGAGAGAAAGAAAAGGAGAACTATTCTTGCACATATATTCCACTAGTTGTTGCTCATGCATTATGGACCGAAGTATTAAAAAGTGGAACAGTGGAACTGGCATATATAGAGGAAGATTCTGTTGTTAGAGATTCTGTATTCAACTGTATTAAAGAATCTCTAATACAGTTGGAACTTGTTGATACACGCTCATCAAAAGTAGATGCTACAAACAGAGGTGAAAGCAGTGGGGAATTTCAACCATTAGAAACAGATCAAATCACGCTGCAAGGTCATAAACATGATTGTAACATGATCGCAGTACATCATGCCATCAGTCAACAGTATGGAAAGTACATAGGAGGTTCACAATTTTGTAATCTTTTTAACGATAGAAAGATACAGTGGTTCTCGGCTGTCACTTCACTTCATTTGAAAGACTCAACAAAAATAGACGAGTACAAGATTTGTATGCTTCCTCACACAATGATCCAGGCTAGAAAATATGAAGATGCAAAAGAGTTGCTTTGTGATAAAAAGTTTATTCGTAGTAGACTGCTATCTCTTGGTATCCTTAATGGTACCACCGCTCAAGTAACAGATATTGATGAATTATTTGCTTGTATTATGGACGACAGAAGTGATGATAGGCTCAAAAGCGCACAAGATACGATGGTCATTGCATATGAACAAGTAAAAAAAGCCATTGAACGTCGCTTCAGAGGCCCACTATCAAAAGGAAATTCTGAAAGCAATGAAATAGAGGACATGAGTATGTGCACGGAGTCTGGGAAAGCTTTTCACCTGATGGCTATATCATTGGGAGGTCAAGGAATTGGAGATAAAGAACATGAATACTTTACATCGGCGTTACGGCTAAAACAACTCGGTGTGAAAAATGAAAACGAGTTAACTATATCAATATCTGATACACTGCATTGCATGGGATTCATGTATGATAACACAGGAAATTTCACAGATGCCATAGCCTCTTATGACCAGGCTCTTCAAATTAGAAGAGCATTGCTGGGAAGTGATAACTTGAAGGTGGCTGAAACATGCCATAATAAGGGTGCAGTCTTATCCGAGAATGGTCAACTTGAAGACGCCATTTTTTTTCTTGAAAAAGCTCTGAAAATAAGGATTCGGCATCTCGGAGAGGATCACGTCAGTGTAGCTGACACTGAGCAATGGATGGGAAATATAATGAGGGAGCTCGGGGATAGCAATGAAGCGCTTGACTACTTCAAAAATGCACTCCGTATAAAAAAACATAGATTAGGAGATGACGATGAAGATGTGGCTAGTGTATTGCATAACATGGCTATTGTTTTAGATGATTTGTGCAATTATCCAGTTTCCATAACATGCTATACAGAGGCTCTCAGAATCAGAGAACTTCATTATGGTAGAAACAGCCTTACTGTTGCCGATACATTACAATCTATTGGTATCTCATATAATGCATCAGGAGACCATGCTAATGCCTTGACCAATTTTATTGACTCTATTGCTGTCAGAGAAAACCTGTTGAAAGTCGATATAGTCGCAGTAGATTTGGTTAGTGAATGCCATATTGCAGATGTGCAACCTGTCACTGATGACATAAATCTGCAGTACAACAAGCTGATAGAGTGCTATGAAGAAATTATTCCTCTAACCAAGTTACTTGACGACGATCCAATGAGCGTGGTAGATTTATTGGAAAAATTGGGAGAAACGTATTGTAAGGTGCAAGATTGGGACAATGCAGTTGACAGTTTTCAAAATTCACTGCAGCTGAAAATTGGCAACAAGTCTGGAAGTGAGTATGACTTGCAAGCTGTGGGTTTACTTCAAAAAGTTGGTCAAGTCTTTATATTGAAAGGAGAATACACTGAAGCCCATTCGTATCTCAATGATGCGTTAGTCAAGCGGAAGTGTTTGCTTAGCAATATGACTCTGTCAATTTCATCACAGCATCACTATAGTAATGTTGAGGAAGAGGATCGTAGTGAACAGCTAGTCGGTATTGTGTCAGACAACGACGTGGCCATGAAATTTTTAGCCATGAATTATTATCTGATTGGGGTGTGTTTCAACAAATTAAATCAACACCAAAAGGCCCTTATATCATTCACAGAGTGCTTGAGAATATTGAAGAAAGCCGACAAAAGAGATATCATCATAGGCCATACTTTGCACTGGCTTGGGAGACAGCACCATGGACTCCAGGAGTATAATAAAGCCATATCTCGGTACGTTTCTACGCTTCAGATTTATAGATCCAACAAGTCACATATCAACAATCAAGTGGTTGTACAGACACTTCATTCTTTAGGAAATAGTCATTTTAAAAACGACCAATTACAGATGGCGTTGAAGTGTTACAATGAAGAGATTAAACTATCTGAGACTGCTCGATCCCTGCACAACTCATCAAATGTTGCTGAGGCTTTTTACTGTGCTGGTAATATATATGCAAAAATGAAATGTTACGACAAAGCAGTCTCTTCCTTTGAAAAGTCATTGACCGAAATGCGACTAGATGATGGAATCGAAAGCATTAGATTGGCGAAAGGATTAGATAAACTCGGTACGATGTACATACATCAGAAGGAGCTTGGCAAGGGGAAAGAAATGTTGACTAAAGCATGGCTGATGTTTCGCAAAGTCCTTAAAGGCGACGATCTTCAAAGTGCAACCGTCGCGTTCAGATTAGCTCAAGTTCTTGACGAAGTCCAGGACTTTAATCACGCAATAGGCTACTACGATGATTGTCTTCGAGTGAGAGAAACCCTATTGGGTACAGAACATGAAATGGTTGCGGCCACCCTATTTTGTATGGGGAAGAATTGTTGTGCCAGATCAAAGTTCGATGATGCCATCGACTTTCATGAAAGGGCACTTCATATTAGGCGGAATGTACTCGGTGTTAACGACGTTGTTGTTGCGTCAACATTACACGAACTAGGAAGGGCTTATTGGTCCAAAGGTGTTCATGACAAGGCTATGGTGTGCTACAGGGAATCACTCCGAATCTGGAAATCAGCTGGTGCTCTAAATGAAGCTGGTGTCGTATCCTTTGATATCGCGAAGTCTCATGAAGCCAGCAACAACGATGAACAAGCAGTTAGGAGCTATATGGAGTGCATTCAATTATTCACTCCTAAGACTCATACATTGGTACCATCAATACATCACAGTTTAGGAATTCTTCTTGAGAAAATGGGCAAATGGTCACAAGCTGTAACTCAACTGGAAATATGTTTTGAGATGTACCAATCTAGATGTTTTGAACACAATCTCGTAATTTCTGCTATGCATTCGTTATGTCGGTCGAAAGTTATGTCGGTAAAATCAATACTAAGTGGGGATATTCAAATACAAAATGAAAGGCGCGTGCCAATCTCAGATAGTATTAAGTGTGTAGAAACAGTGACAGCTAGCTCATCAATAGATGGAAAGATCTTGGTGGATGAGCATTTCACTGAAGCATTACATTGGTATACTGAGCTACAGAAATTGATTGAACTGAACGGCCGGGATTGTAGAGAACTGGCACAAACATATTTTGAGGTTGGAAATATTTATGTTATCATTAAAGACTACACTAAGGCGCATGCAAATTATGAAAAAAGTCTAACTATTAAGAGAAACATAAAAGATTCAGATGACAATATTACAGGAAAGATACTAATGGCTATCGCCATAGTAAATGAAAAGGTGATTGATTTTACAGCTGCTTCAATACACGCAATTGAGGCTCTTCGAATTTTTCGACTTAAGCGAAATGATGCAGATGCTGTTGATAGTCTCATTTTCCTCGCACGGATAAATGAATCTAGTTGTAATATAGAAGCAGCTGTTGAGTGCTTCGAAGAGTGTTTGAAACTTAAAAAGCAAATAGCGGGGGATTCAGATCTATCAGTTGCGTCAACTCTGCAAGCCTTTTCTTGTCTTCTTATCAGAACCGGTGACGAAGATAGGGCATTGGAGTTGCTAAATTCTGCCGTGAGAATAAGAAAGTTAGAACTTGGAATACATCATTTAGTGACTGCTGAAAGCGTTCATATGATTGGAGAAGTTCTAATGAGAAAATGTCAATACGAAAAAAGTTTGAAATACATTCTTCAGGCGCTTCAGGTGAAGATACAAGCTTATGGTAAAGATCATGAGGACATTGCCACCAGCCAGCATTACGCAGGTGTCATTAACATAAAATGTGATAATTTTGAGGCCGCAATTCCATTTCTGCAAGATGCACTTCGTATAAGAGAACAATCGAATGCAGCAAAATTACAGATAGCACGCACTTCACACCACTTAGGTCAAGCATTTTGGAAGATTTCTGATCATGATAAAGGAATACATTACCTAACTAAAGCTTCAACGATAAGAAAGCAGGAATTAGGCTCTGATTCTATGGACTACGCTGACTCGCTCGAATGTTTGGGATGCGCTTACTACTCAAGCAAAAAAAGCGATGAAGCATTGCGTTGCCTCGTAGATTCATTGAGAATATATGAGGATAACAAATGCGACGATTGTATGAAGATAGCGAAAGTCCAGGAATGGATTGGAAGGACTCTCTTTAGACTAGAAAAATATGATAAGGCGTTGCCAATATTTTCACATTGTTTAACCGCTTACCAAGATAATTTGAGAAAGGACCATGAATCTTTAGGGAATATTTTTTTGTATATGGGGAAAATTGAAGTCAAACTACGGAACTATGCTGCTGCTATGGGCCTTTTTAAACAAAGCCTTGGAATTCGAAAAAAAGGAGGTGGTCAAAGTGTAGCGGTTTCAGAGGTGTTGATGCAGGTGGGAGATTTGTTTCTGCTACAGGGCGATCACTTAAAGGCGTTAGACTGTTTCAACGAAAGTGTCAGAATCATGAAACGCCAAAAGGTCAGAGATGCTGAATGCATTGCATCAGCCCTTTGCAATGTTGGCCGCGCAAATTTAGAAGCAGGGCTTTATGATGAAGCAATGACCTCATTTGAAGAAGCTCGATCAATCTATTCCACGAAGTATGGTGGTGAATGCGTGGGAGTTGGAGAAACTCTAGTCCTAATCGCAAGTGTCTTTGAGGCCATGTCAACATTCGGTGATGCTGTTAGCTATTACATGGATGCATTTAATATATTGAAAAAGCATGTGGAAGACGACGACACATCACTCGCATCGATAATGCATCATTTGGGTATGATTTATGCCAAAGAAAGGAAGTTTACTGAAGCCGAAGAGCATTGCCATACAGCGCTAAAAATTCGTCGCAAAAGGCTCAGTACCAATCACGTCGACATTGCTGATACACTTGCCATTCTTGCTGATGTAAAAAATGAAATGGGTAAAACCAGCAATGCAATATCTCTCTATAAGGAAGCTTGTGAAATCTTCATATACCAGAAAAAAGAAATGAATCTTGCTCATTGTCTTGAGTCAATGGCATGCATAAAGCTTAAAATTTGCGAATTAGATGACGCTCTATCGCTATATTCTAAAGCATGGAAAATTCGTGGTGCGCATGAAGCTGATGATACTATTGAAGCAGCTGCGAATCTGTTTGGTTTAGGTGTCGTTCACCATAAGAAGTTGCGACATGAAGAGGCGCTCAATTTTTTGAAACGTTGTCTCAATTTATATATGGTGAATAGTGGAAAGGATACTTTAGATGTTGCGAAGACATGTGAAGAACTTGGGCATGTACTTCTATCCATGGAAAGGTATGAAGATGCTCTTAAAGTGTATGACACTGCATTATGTACATACCAGGACATACTGAGTGAAAATCATCTTCGTTGTGCGAGCATTAATCTCCACGTTGGGGAAATATTTTCGCATTTGAGGAAGTACGACGTTGCGCTACAGCACTTTGAAGCTAGCCTAAAAATCTATAAGAGAGAATTTGGTGAGTCTTGTAAAGAAGTTGCTGGTGTCTTTCTCTCTATTGGAAAGATTCATGACCTCCAGGTGGATATGGAAAAAGCTATGAAATACATGTCAGGAGCATTGAAGATACAAATTAAATTATATGGTAAAGATGACGTGAATGTAGCAGATACTTTACTAAAAATCGCCCGTGTCTTGGAAGACTGGGGCGATACTGATGAGGCCATGGACTGCTTTCACGACACTTTACGTATATATCAGTTAAAATTAGGACAGGATAATCTATCCGCAGCATTAGTTCTCAAACAAATTGGTAGCATCCATTATGAAAGAGAGGAACATAATGCTGCGTTAGAGGCTTATAAAAAAGCAATTTTTATTTATAAGCAGAAGATTGGCAAATATTCTAGTGAAGTAGGTCATGTATTGCAGGATATGGGGGCTATTTATGATTCTATGAGGGAGTATAATAGTTCATTGAAATGCTATTCTGAAGCATTAGATATCTTGAAAAAGTCTCTCGGAAATGATAGTCTCGCAGTGGCATCCGCACTGAATAATGTGGGCATAAATTTAGCGAGACGAAAGGAATATAGAAAGGCTATTGAACTTTGTACGGATGCACTCCACATTCGCAAAGCACAATTGAGTGAGAATCATTTAGACATAGCTGATGTTTTATTCAATATCGGGAACATATTGGATGATTGGGGCGAGAAGGATGAACGTACTGTGAGATTTTATTCCGAAGCTTTAATTATTTACCGTTCTAATTTAGGCGATGACAACGAGGATGTCGCCAACTGTGTCCGGAATATTGGAGTACTTTACATGAAAAGAGATAAGATCAATGAAGCGATCCCGTTACTATTAGATGCACTTCGCATCTTTCGACTAAAAGCAAGTGATAGTTTGGATGTGGCAGGAATTTTATTTCATTTAGGTCGCATTTATGGTAAACAGGCAAATTATGACAAATCTTTGGGCTGCTTCAAAGAATGCTTGCGTATTCGCATAGAACGATTGGATCATGATAACCCAGATATAGTAAATACAAGAAGAATTGTGGATAATATACAAAGGAAGATTGGTAGATGATCTTTGATAAGAGCGTTCCAAAGTTCTAGAGAAATTCCCTTAAATAAATACTAATAATAACCGGATTTTAACTTTTAAT
>Ga0307394_10000042_pt1 | contig 9581 bp, 4 predicted proteins | sample SouOceMePS1035R2_FD_203235 | JGI IMG/M metagenome (GOLD analysis project Ga0307394, IMG submission 203235) | Metatranscriptome of marine eukaryotic phytoplankton communities from Antarctic Ocean - PS103-5.R2 (Eukaryote Community Metatranscriptome) | ecosystem: Environmental > Aquatic > Marine >...
CAAAATAGAACCACATTTCTGGATGTTCCAAATAGCCAAAATTTATTGGGAGTTGGGTCGAGTAAAGTCCGGAGTAATTGCACCTTTGACAGAGAGCATTTAATCACCGTTTTAGAAAAATGTAGTGGTCATTTTTCTTCATGTGTACTTCATGGCTGTCCACAGCATATCTAGCAGCCATCATCAGTATTGACAATTACCCCATCAACCATCGAGAGATAATCTTAAATTACTCAACGTCGTGGCTCTCAATTTGTATGAGTCTTTCCGTTCGAACTTGTCGGGGTGAACCCGAAAAATGTTACTCCTTTTCTAATAATAATATTAATCCATGTCGGGAACGGGGCAACATTTTCTGTGGACTTCGCTACATGTGTTTCTAAATCAGTACAATTTTTTTCGCTCACCTCCTTCATTTTTCCATAATCGTATTGGATGAAATATTCTTATTGCTCACCTTCAATATTTTATCATCATCATGTTTGATAAAACGATTCTTGTGGCACACTTTCTTTATTTATTTTTTTCATCGTCTTTGATGAAACAATTCTCATTCCTCACATCAAAATTTTACTTTTAACAAATACTGTGTAAGTCTTCTTCCTAATTTAATATTTTCCTTATTTATCATATTTTGGATTAATTTCTACACTTCAGCATATAAAGTATTCAAACTCTTTTTCTTCGACCTCATATTCTTTTTTGATCATCATTTATTTAAATATAATTCTTCCGATTCTAATTTTTATAAACTCTTTTTCTTCGACCTCATTCTTTTTGATCATAAATTAAATAAACAATAGTAAATTTATATTCATTCTCATTTTTTTCATACATTTCTCTTCCACCACATATTAGACGATTTTTTTTTTCAATCACACATATTAGATGATAATATCATAATTGTCTTGCTCATTACGTAATAATTTTTTAATCATTGTATTTTGATTTGCAATCCAATCTTTTTTTGTACTCATCATGAGAGATGATGCTTCCTTTAATGCTTCGGTTGCTGTTGTTTCTTTTAGTTTTTCCATTTTCACACAGACTGCTACTCGTTTTTTTTGTGCACGTTCTTGATATCCGAAACGATCATAAACTTTCGCTATTCTTCCATATTTCGCTGTTTTCCGTGATGCATTCTCATTAGATTTTTTTGATTTGATAACATCAACCTCCTCCGTTTCAACACATTCATCGTCATTTGGTTTTGTATCCTCTTGTATCTGCGTTTCAAAATAACAATGTGGAACCAATACTTTAACATTTCCACAATGTTTTTGTACTTTTGCTATAAATTCTCGACGTGATTGTCTTAATAAACGACAATTTGTACGTGCAATTGCTCTTTTATATGAAAATTTTTTATTACCAAAATAATTACCAAGTAATGATAAATCGGTTATATGTCTATTTTTTCCTGATGTATATTCCCATTCTCCCTTTCCTTTTAAAAGTATACCAAAATATCGTCCATCATCAACAAATAATTCTTCATTTGGAAATATAAGTAAATCATTAAAATCTTTTATAAATATTTCAAACCAATCTTTTAATGTAGGTGGAACGACCACACTTTGTCTTGATTTTCGCCTTGACATTCTTGAATTTCGTTTCATAGAGAGTCTGCTGGTTTTATGCTGGGGTGTCGATTTTTCTTCTTCATTCTGTTCATATTCTTTTTCCTGTTCATGTTCCGATAATAATATATTCTTCTCTTTACTACTATCTCTATTATTTATTTTAATATCAATATCTTCTTCTGAATTTATTCTACTATCCATAGAATATCGTTTTATACTTTCTTGTGAGAGAGTGATTTCGGTATCTTTCATTTCGGATGATTGATTTTCTGTTATGATAATAGATGGTAAACGTAATGCTCTCTCTTTTTCACAATCATGATTCTGTAAAAGTGATAATTGACTACTATCGTGAGGTCTCGGCGATAAAGAAATTGAATCAGTTTCCATGTTTTTATTTGCTGATAGTTTTCCTTTTTTAAATTTTTTTTTTAAGGATTGTTTCACTGCTAACAATGGAGATACTACTGATACTACTGTTGCGAATGATTGTTCTTCTTGGACAGGTTCCTCTTTCGATTCTTCTGGATTAATTTGATATCCAAATAATTTTTCCATAGATTGTACTGTCGTATGCCGTGGTTCCGTTTTTTTTTTATTAAAGTTGATTGTGTTAATTTTACTTTTTACACCCTTCCATTTACTAGTGGGTGCACTTGTCTGTGCTTTACGTCTTGTTGGACTTGATTGATTTATTTCTGTTAATAAATTTCGCATTTCATGACTATAATGAGTAAATTGTGCTAATTCATTAGATTTTTTATATTCTTTAATGATATCAACAAATAATGGTATTTTTTCTAATAATTCTCTAATATCTGTATTTAATTCTTGTAACCACATTAATTGTCTTTTTAATTTATTATTACTATCCATCAATTGTAATAAATCTTGTCTTTTTAACATTTCTAATATACACCATGGTTTTGGTTTTAATATAAAAGATGATATTATATCTTTATCATTAGAACATAGATGACTTTCATTATAAAATTCATATTGTTTTAAATAACCTAATAAATTTTTATCATCTATATCAAATATTTCAATTTGACCTTTATATACATAAAATGTACATGGATGTATTATTTGATTAATATTTGCTATTACTGGTCCAGTATATAATTTAATTGATATTACTGTTGCTATTATTTTTTGTAATTTTATTGTTAAACGTGTAAATATTTTACTTAATAATAATCCTTGTTGTGGTAATACTTTAATACCAGCACGTAATACTGCTGCTTGTTCAAAACGTTCTAATTCCCATGGATATTTTCTTAAAGCATCTAATAATTTTTCTCTTTTAATAGATATAGTTTCTACTAAACCATCTCCTACTATTACAGAATAATTATATTTTTCATATAATCCTAATGTTGCAAATTCTCCTATAAATGTACCAGGTGTAAGATATCGTTTACCTGTTGAATGTAATGATTGTACACAAGATATACGTTCATCACGTTCCTCTGAACGAGTACATATTTCTTCTGTTTCTTGTAATGCTTGTTTATAAATAGATGCACGAAAATATGTAATATCGGTATTACGTCCTAAAAAATGATTTTCTAAGAGAGATATTCGTTGCGATGATCGTATTGGATTTTTCATATGAGCTGGTGAGCTTGGAGGAGATTGTATATCTAATTCATCTCCCGTAATACCATAAGCGATAGCAGGACCACGACATATAAAATAAACAATAGAACATGGATCACCTGCATTTACAATACTTTCACCTGATACAAATATTTTATATTGCATACCATCTTCTAATGTTTTTAAAAATGATGGATCTGCACGTGTACCTAATATATTTGATGATCCTCCTGTATTATTTGTACCAAATACGGTAGATGATCTTAAAATTTTTTTTTTATAATCTTGTGATATCGTTTCTAATGCATTAATATTAGAATAAATATTTTTTATATCATTTTTTTTATTTGATGGTATATCAGTAAATAATGATAATGATGATAATTTTGAATATGTACATGTTCTTAATATAGTAGATGATGCTTTTTTTTCTAATCTATACCATAATTGTGGACATAATTGATATATTTGTTGTGAATTATTTATTGGAAATCTTTGTAAGATAGTAAATGATAATGTTGTAATAGTATAAGGACGAATATTACGTAAACCTAATGCACAAATTTCATCAAATAAAAAATCTGTCTGTTGTGATCCATCAAATACATGTGATATAATTTCAAAACCATCTTCATCGTATACTGTTCTTTTTATTTGACCCCACCATAAAAAATAAAGATATGGTATTGTTTTATTTTGTTTTACTGCTTCTATAATATGTATTGATTGATCTTCTATATTATCACCAATAAGCATTTGTTGTCCAGTATCCATTAAACATTTTTTTGCTGGAGAACATTGAAAATGTGACATTTGTTCACGAGAATTCCAATATGTTTGAAATGGAATTTCTAAATCTTTTAAGATATCACAATAATCAAAAATAGAATCTACACCGGCTCTCTGTAAAACACGTTGTCTTATATCATATGCAACATGTGGTGTCCATACTGTCATTAATGTTGCTTTCGTTGCTTCACGAAATTCATCATAGGTTACTACTTGTCCAACACAACAGGTAGTTGCAATAATATTAATTGGATCACATAATTCTGGATTATTTAATGCTTTTCCAACTGATCCATCTGCACCAATAGTACATGGACCTGTAAAAATAATACCATCTTCACTTTTTGCAATAGAGCCTTGCATTAAAAATATTAAAGAGAATGTTTCTGTCATTTTAATATCTCCAATAGATTTACGAGAATTTCGTCTTTTATTGGTATGAGAATTTAATGGAATTTTAGTACCAGGTAAAAATACTTTCCGTTTCCATTTATTTTCAAATAATATATCTTGTTCACTAATAGGATGTGATAAACGTGGAAAATGAGTTGATATAATACCATGTGGTATTATAGTATTTTCTACCCATGCTGCACCAAATTCATACCATCGTTGTTTTTCATGAGGATAGATATCCCATGCTTTTTGTATAATATCTTGTGATACTAATAATACTAAACTAACACATGTTGCTTCTAATGTTTCTTCTTGACATTGAAGCATATTACAACAAAATGGCATACCTAAAATTGCACCTTCACCAAAATCAATATTTTGTTTATATAATCTTTTACTTGTTAAAGTACCTTTTAATATAATAAGTATACCCCATTGTTTAAAATCTGGTATATCACCTTCTTTATATACAATTTCATCAGTTCGATATAATTTCCAATGTCCTTGTAAAATAATAGAAATAAATTCATTTGATGAATTTTTAAAAAATGGTAAACGATGAAGTAAAGAATCAGAATCATCTTGTTTAATATTTTTTTCTGTTTCTAATAGACCACGTACACGATCTGTTGCAATTTGATAAAATCGTCCTCTTTCATGAGGAAATTCTGCAAAACATTTTTCTAACATTGGACGATGAAGAATGTGAACATCACTTAAACATTTTGCACGTATAGTAGCAGTACGACGTAGTGATACACCTAATACCGATAATTCTCCAAAACAGGTTCCACCTTGCAGTAAGGCTACCATTTTATCATTTACTAATACCTCTGCTTCTCCTTCAAATAGAATATACATCTCCTCTCCTACTGATCCTTGTTCGACAATCACTTCTTCTGAAAAAAACATTCGTCGCTCTAAATATAGATCAACAAGATATACAAAACGTGGTTCACTATTTGAAAAAAGGGGTAAAGTATATAAACTCTGAGAAGATACTTGCTGTTCCATTTTTTTTACTGCTACTTCCTCAAAATATTTTTTTGCAGCAGGATATCGTTCAGTAATATGTAATAATAAAGTACGATGAAGTATATAGGCAATTACTAAAGTATTAGCAATCATAGTAGAGGATCGTTTATTAGTAATACCAAGTACAGATGTTTCACCATAAACATCACCTCGTTCAATAGTACGAACTATAACATTACGAAATTCAACAGTACATGTTCCATGTCGTAATATAATCATACTTTCACCAGATTCTCCTTCTACTACAACTTTTTGATCTTTTAAATATATCTGTGTTTCTAAACAAGATGCTATAGCATTAATAAAATCCATTTCACATCCATTAAAAAAACTAAGAGAACGTAATAATGTTGGTATCGGATTCATATAATCAATCATTGTATCATCTTGAATGGCTTCTAAATGTTGATAAAATTTTTTTGATAATGCACTCGTTTTATAAGAAAGTATTTTTCGTGCCTCAGCAAAATCCTCGGCACTAATCTTGGAAAAACTACAAAATGTCTTGGATCGGATTTCAATGTCACCCAATGATACTGGATACAATCCAAACATACAACACTCTCGAAAATGATGACCAGCTTCCAAAGTTCGTACATACACGCCTTTAATATATATAGTTGCTTGACCTTGACGTACCACAATCATTTCATTTTTATCTAAACCTGTTTTTTCATTAATAACATGTTTTGGTGAAATAAGAAATAACTTTATCTTCGCTTGTAATAATTGTAATACTTCTAATGGCCAATTTTGAAAATATGGTACTAAATTTAAATTTCCACTAGGATTTTGTTCTAAACGTTTTTTAGCTTTTTCTTCAAATTCATGATGTTCTATAGGAAATTGTTGTAATACAGGCCACATGTCATCACGATGTAATTCCATAAATATAGCATGTGTTCCAGCAAAAATAGTAGCTGTTCGTGCTTCAGCAACACCTAATGCTGTTACTTCACCAAATACATCACCAGGTTTTAATTCACGACATATTCGTTTTCCACCCGCTACTACAAAATGTACCTTTAAGATTCCCTGTACTAAGATACCTAATGTTTCACCTTTATCTCCTTCACTAAATACTCTTTTTCCTTTAATAAATTCTTTTGGTTCCATAACATCCATTATAACACGTATACATTCGGAACTACAACTTGCCCAAAATTCACTTCCAAACATCATTCGACTTTGGGCTGCGATGGTTAAAAAGGTATTTAATTGTCCATCCTCTGTATTTGGTGCACCATGTGCTAACACTAATGTACGTTCCGAGATCATCACTGATAATCGATTCCGTCGTGCTAACGCATTAGGGATAGGTTGGCCGACTTCTTGATCTGCTTCCGAATCAACTTTTGAATGCATTCGTGATTCATCTGATGATGACGATGATGTTCTTGAATCTGAATCGGACGATGATGATTGTAAAGAGGAACTATCATCATCGTAACTATCGGACGATTGATCTTTGTGAAAAGATTTGTTTTTTACAAATTTTTGTTGCTCTGGACTAGTAATATTAAATGCAATACGTGCTCTTTCACTAGCATCAAATTTTTCTATCTGTTCCCATAAGACATCCAATGGCAAAAAAAAGACATCACTATCTTTTGCTGCAACAAGTGTTCCAGTAACAGTTGGATGTACTAAAAGTGCAGCTAAATCACCGTACATTTGATCTTTTTCAATAGATCCACGATTCTTTTTACGACCATTCTGATCTGCCAACAAAATATTGATCCGTCCAGCTTCAAGAAACAATAATCCTTCGAGTGGATCACCCTCATTCAAAAGACAATCTCCTTCTTCAAAATGAAACAATTCAATGTGTGGAACCAGTACATCGTAAAATAGATTAAGAGCAATCGTGAACCATATCTTATCATTTTCTTCACTGTCCCTTCTCTCCCCAGTTATTGGTTTTTGGGTCGGTTCTGTATCGTGTAAATTTTTATCATACCACGATTGAAGATCTGTTAAATTAAAATTTTCATTTTTCTGAACTGATGTACGATGATGAGTTGAAAATCGTGCAATTGTTCCAGATAATCGTCTACATTCTTGTTCTGGCTCTACTACTTCATCATCACTTCCAAGACCAAATATTCTATAATCTACTTTTGTTTCATGAAAAATTGGATCAAGTAATCGTCCAGCATGTCTTCTTAACATGGCACGGGAATATCCGTATTCGGCAGCGTGTCCAACAAATATACCATCTATTGGATTTATTTGATGTGCAGTATGTGATGGAGTACGAGTTTGTACCCTCATCTGATACATCGCATTTCGATCTAGTGTATGCGTTCTTGTACTTTCTAATTCCGTTTCCATTAATTCCGTACTTAAACATAAAAATTTATCAAATTTTGAATCAAATTTAGATGCACCTTTCCCCTCATCATCCGAATTTTCGTCGACCTCGTCGGCATTTGGATCTAAGTCACCTTGCACGGATCGATTTGAATTCCTTCGAAGGGTCGATTGATTTGAAAGCCTACGAGAATTCCTACGAGCGGGAGAAGGATCATCATCTTTGGATTCGGAAGAACTGGACGATTCAGAATCTGATTCATTTTTGGACATTAATTCCTTCATTAAACCCTCGGCATTCGATACACTCTTTTCGGCATCAACCTCAATATCTCCATGTGTAAATGTTTGTCGACGAACGGTTTCTCCTTTTTTTTTTGGCACCACCTTCAGCTGTGATACACTACTTTTTCTTCTAAAAAGCCTTCTATTTGGGCTTTCATCCGGAGCTTCCAAGTCCTTTTTCAATACATTGGCACCCATACTTCCAAATTTCCTTCTTTCTCTCTTAAATTTTTCTTTTGCTACATCTTGTGTACTATCATGTGATACTTTCGAACCTTTTGATTTAATGGACGTATTCGAATTTTGTCGTGATAATTTAGGTGTACTATCTTTAGAAGATGTTTGTGAAATATTAGATGATTTTGAAATACTACGACCAGTATTTTGTGGTGCTGGTAATTTACTTGTTGATCCCAAACGTAAATTACTAGGTCCATTAGTTGGATTTTGTAATGGATCCGTCTCTGACAATTGTTGTCGTAAGTTTTGTGGTACTTTTGATGCATCTGGTATTTGTAATTGACTAGTGGTACTTGATCTTTTAAAACTTTGTGATGGTGATACTTTTTCCCCAGGTACCGCATCATGTATTGATGCCCGTTTATTTTTTTCTTTTACTAGTGTTGATGTAGATCCCGTCACGGTACTTCTTTTATTTTTTTTTAATGGTGCTTTCAGTTGTGATAATAAAATATCTTGATTTTCATTATTATCCGATAAACCATTATAATAGGATTGTAATGATTTTGGACTATCTTGTGCTTCGTGATCACTTAAAGGTGCTGTTTGAGAAAATTGTTTTTCACTATTATCTTTTCGTGAATAATAATTTGTATCTCCTAGGGATGCTCGTCGCAGTTTTTCGACGAGCTTTTCTTTTCTTTTTTTCTTTCTTTTCTAAATTCGATCCACGTTGAGATAACGCTCGTGATTCTTTACTTTTTTTTTCCAATTTTGATATATTTTCTGCATTGTGTGTCTCATTCGGTGAAGGAATATCGGGAGGAGATGACATTTGAAGATCAGTAGCTTGTTCTGTATTTTCCGTCATAATCAAGAACGTAAATAAAAATATAGATTATTTTTTTATCACTTTCAAAAAAGACCTAAAAAAAAGTTAGGATTATTTATAATATCTTCAGAGTAAAACAAAGTGTTTGTTCATATTTAAGATATTTTGTTACATCAACCTCTTCAAAACCATGATTGTAGTGTTGTGCATGATCAAAATAAAATTTTTAACAAATAACAATTATTACTAATTTCACAAATAAGGTTACTCATGTGTGGTAAGAGTATAAAATCTTACACAAGAAATATGTACACATCATTCTATACAGTACACAATATATTACCAGCTTTATGCATACTTTGTTGTTTATCTTATCAGATAATTTCATTCCAGGATCTCGTCGTACTTCTGGTATTATTTCATTTTATTGATATTTGATGTTTCGATACATTATTTTTTTTAATCGGATGGAGGTGTATAAAATTTAAACATCTCGTGGTTATTGTGGTATCACTTCGTTTGATTGTTGTCATTCGTGCGTAGATACATTATTTTTTTTAATCGGA
>Ga0307394_10000044_pt1 | contig 9530 bp, 2 predicted proteins | sample SouOceMePS1035R2_FD_203235 | JGI IMG/M metagenome (GOLD analysis project Ga0307394, IMG submission 203235) | Metatranscriptome of marine eukaryotic phytoplankton communities from Antarctic Ocean - PS103-5.R2 (Eukaryote Community Metatranscriptome) | ecosystem: Environmental > Aquatic > Marine >...
CCCATTTCACCCCCCCCCCCAAGGGGGGACCCATGACTGTAGATTCCCATCCTTCCTCTATCGTGAAAACATGTTTCAGACTCACACATTTTTACTGACTATCTTATCATTTTTTTTTTTTTTTGCCAATTATAAAAGTAAATGGAGCGATGTGGTGTCACGTGATACACGGGTCTACACAATGGAATGCTAGTATGTAAAAATTCTCTTGTGTAAACTTATCTAAATTGTTGTATGTTGTAAAAAAGACCAATGGGCCCTTTGTCTATACAAGTGTAATTTGTTTATAAAAAAATCTTACAAATTGCATAATTTTCCTGAATATGTACTGATGACCATTAATTCAGTATATTTAGATTTTTTTATAGATCCAAAAAAAAAATAAGGGTCATCCAGAAAGATACCTCCCTATTAAAATCATTCAAAGGGGAGTATCTTTCTGAATAACTTTTAAAGTAGAAATATCCATAAAGAACCTCTTCACGATTGTCTCCCCTTTGATATCGAAAAAGCCTGTTTCCAATGAATCCACACCCTTTCCTCTCACTACAAAAAAAAAGTCAAAGTAAAAATAGGGAAGAGTAAACAGAAATAAGACTTTATTAAAAGATCACATATCTTTTTTTTTTTTTTAATCTTTTTTTTTAAAAATAGTACTGTAAAAAAAAGACCGAATTTAAAAAAAGGACCGCCTCTAGTGGGGAAATTGTCATTTTTTTTTATTTTTGCCAATAAAAATGACAATTTCCTCCACCAGAGTGACATCTGTACTCCCCTAGACCCACGTATCGGTAACATAAAAGCAATACTTGATATAGATCTCCAGATTGTGATTACTTATTTTGATATCTGTATATATAGAATATAAAAAAAATTATTCCTAATTAAATATATCATTATAGAACGTAATGCTACATTATTTTTTTAGATGAAAGATAAATCGATTATTCATTTTTTTTTGAACATAAAAACAAATGGAATCGTAAGCATCTAGATTATATTATACCCCCACACTCCTCTTGGATCCTACTTGTTGTATATTCATAATTGTAAATTGAAAGGCAAAATTTACTGTATAGAAAGTCACCGTTTAATCGGGCTGGGGCCCGTCGCCAATTTTATTGGCGATTTGCCAATAAAATGTTAATCGGGCCCTGGCCCGATTAAACGGTAACTTTTTCAGTACAGTAATGAATGTTTGTCTCGTATCTTCATTTCTCTGAGAATTGATGATGTACAAAAAAAACACTACTACATAGGTGCAAACGATACTTTGGATTTCATTGTTCTTATACAACTGGCTTGTTTCTTTTTAACTATGGGATAGGTGCAAACGATACTTTGGATTTCAGTGATCTCACACTGTTTTGTTTCTTTTTAACTATGGGACGACCAGCAGCTTGATAATGTTGCTGAGGAGGATTTTTATCAGCATGAATCGCATGCTGTGCTGCAACAGATGATGGTTGTCCAGTTCGAGGATCAAAATTTTGTTGGTGATAAATTTTATGTGATTCTCTTTCCATACGAGGACCGTAAGAACCTTCATCATTAATTTGACGTTTTTTAATTTTTAAACCAGGATTCTGATCCTCATCAAGATATACAGCTTTTGGTACATGATCATTCCTATTATGATTAACATATCCTGGTCGTGATGGTATTTGAACATTGTGTGATGGTACATGATGTGGTGTTACAGGTGAATTATCATCATACGATAATACATAATTTCCTTGTCGATTATTATTAGATATCGCACTCATCGAATATCTATCATCTAATAGACGATGATCTATACGATCTGGTATCTGATCATATCCTGGTTTTTGTTTTACTGGACGAAAATGAATTGATCCATGTAATTGTTCATTAAATTTACCTGATCGATTATTAGAATATTGTACTTTGGATCGATTATTTTCATATGTATTACCTCGTTCCATTTTATTACGATGATAATCATCGTATCCTTCTTCTCCATATTGATTTTCATAATGAAGATTCTGTTCTTTTATTTTATGAGATAGTGAACGTGTAGGTATCTTACGTGTATTTTGATTTTGTAAGAGTGGCATTCGTTTACTAACTATTGTTTCATCGGGTTCTTTTGTTAAAGCAACAGAATACGATGGACGAAATATATCACGAGTAGGAATTGTAGTATTACCTATGTGCGATATTGGATCCATACGATCTTTACCTATACCCATTTCTAAATTTGCTCGTTTGCTGGTATTTCCACTAAAACTAGCAACACCCTCATAATTTAATAGACCAATTCCATTATTATTACTATTATCAGAGGATATTAGTGGAGTAGAATTTTTTGTGATAGTACTTGGATCATTAGATACCCTTTCTAATGTGGGAGGACGTATACTATCAATCTGATTACTAGGACGTATACCATTAATCTGATTATTAGGATGTATTACATTATTTTGATTAGAACGTATTCCATTATAAGCATTTGTATCTATTGTATGTTTTCGTAAAGGAGATCGTGCACGTGGTCCAACTAATTCTGATTGTAATTGTTTTAATTCAGGTACTCCATCATCCTTTTGTCTATATACATCTGGAAAACGTTCTACTGGTGTTGTAAGCGGATTAGATGGTCCCGCAAATACAGAATGTTTATTGATATCTGTTTGTAATCGAATCGGATCAGACGATGCAGTTACTTTTCTATATTGTACTTTAGGAGAAGAGAGTGGATTCGATGCATCCAAAATATGATTATAGGATGAATTAGATACATTATCAATATCTCTTATGGGACGAAATGAATGTGGTGATGATGGATTCGATATATTATCTCTATTAGGTCGAAATGTTTGTTTTGGAGATAATACTCGTTGCCCTCCATGTGGAGATGAATCTAATTGTACACCACGTAATAACGTACCAATAGCTTGTGGTCCTCCTGTATCTAATGTACTTTGTAAAGAACGTTGTTGTGGTCCTCCTGTATCTAATGTACTTTGTAAAGAGAATAATTTCTGTTCTGGTCCAGATGGATACGATGGAATGGAACGAGATGGTGAACAATCATATATGGGAGGTAATGGTGTATCCAAAGGAGATCTTGGGCTTATTCCCTCCATTAAACGATTTGTTGAACGGATAGCTACATCATGTGATACTTGTGGGGGACAAATTTGTCGTGGAGAAGATATTTCTAATCCAGTACGTATAGGATTTAAAGGTGATCTTCCAATCATTTCAGGTGAATGATTAGCTGATCTAATTTGATTAAGAGCTACTATTCCAGTAGTTTCGACTTCTATTGGACTCACAATAGGAGTTTGAGAATTCGATATTGTCATATGTACTTGTGGAGAAAATATTGAAGAGTTAACTATATTACGATCCGTAGCAACACTACCAAGACGTGGAGATATTTTTGATTTTACTCCATCTCCCATTCCAATACTTCTGTGCGTTGACATGTGATTAGGTGATTGTATTCTCTGTTGTAATGATGTATCATCTCTATAACGTTCTGGATATACGGATACAATAGATTCTTGTTGATTGTTACGTACACGAGGTGATTGACTTACTGGATTTATTTCTAAAAGTGGTGATACATTACTCTGTGGTAAAGTTGATTCTAATTTCCGATCAGTTCCAATATTAGGATTATGAAATATAAATGGTGATATTGTTAAAAAATCTTCACCTAACGGTGGTGGATCTTTTAATATAAGTCGTGATGCTAATGTATGTGAATTATTTTGTACAAATGGAAGATTTGAATCTACAAGAGGATTTTGTTTCTTGATATTAACAGATGATTGCTTTGGTTTAAATGATTCCTTTAATGATTCTTTGCTACAAACTACAATATTTTCTTCTCCATCACTATATACTGGACGATCAATATATCTTCTTTTATATTCAGAAAATAATTCAGGGTCTGATAATGTACGTATAATTCCATGTGGTTGAAATGAAAATGATTTTTCAAAATTTTTAATATGATGAGATAATATATTATCTAAATTTCTTGTTACAATATTAGATACACTTCCATCAATATTTAATTCTGGTACTTCTCTTCTTATTTCATAAGATGGTGTTACTGTATTTATATTATGAGATGTTTGATAAATATGATGATAAGAAGATTGTGGAGAAGATGGTGATGTAGGTATATAATTTGGTTGAGATGATGTTTGATATATATCATTATGAGTTACTAAATGATCTGATGGATACGTTGGTGTTGAAAAATTATAAGATGGTGTACTTTCTTGAGGAAATGATACAGGTAATTGAGGTGAATTCTTATTGTGATCGTATAATTCATTTTCTTCTAATTTTTTATTAGATAATGTATCATTGAGAAATGATTGATTTGTTATGGTAACCGTCGTATTACTATTATTATTATTACTATTATTACTATGATATTGTGTTTTTGTATTTTGTAAACTTCCAAATTTTCTTGTAGGTGGAGATTCTGATTGAATGATATTCTCATTAATTAATTTTTTAGATAATTCTGTTGATTCTTGTTCCATATCCTTTTCTTTTTTATTATTGAATAATTGATCATTTTTCATATATAATAATTTTTCGGATGTGGGACTATATTGTAAACTTGTAAATTTTCTTTTAGGAGGAGATGATTCAGTTCTTTTTTGATCATCGGTTGTATCATTATTTTGTTCATTTTCTATACGAGATCGACGTTTTGTTTCAAATACCCCAAATGATCTTCTTTTTTTTGGTGATTCGGATGATGATGTTCTATTTTGTTCTTTATTTGTTTTTATGAATTGATCATTATTCTTTGATGATTGTGGTGATGCCGTTGTTGAAAAGATTTTTTTTTGATTACTGATCGTCTCTTTATTATTTGGAGATGATTGATATGATTTTGGTGATTGATCATGAGGTGCAGTTTGTACATCTTTTTTAAGAGAGATACTATTACTTGGATTACTTTTTTGATTATGTACATTATTAGTATCATGTAATGATTTAGTATCAGGATGTATACAACAAACATTAGTATTATTATTATTATTATTATTTTCATGATGAACATTATGGGCTCGTGGTACATTTTGTTGAGGATGTGGTGATTTAGATTGAAAAGTAGATTGAGAAGATGGACTATAATTTGGTGATATTGTAGGGGATCGTATATTTGTTTGAGGTTCATGTGATCGTAAATTAGAATTAGACGATGATTGATTCATTGATGGTAAATGTGATCGTAAATTGGAATTAGACGATGATTGATTCATTGATGGTAAATGTGATCGTAAATTGGAATTAGACGATGATTGATTCATTGTCTGTAAATTTGGATTACCATAATCATTATTTTGTTTTATTCCATATTGTAATATTGGTACAGTATGATTTTGTAATTGATGTGAACGATGAGGATATTGTAATATTATTCCTTCTTTTGATATTGTATCAGATGGAACAATATCCTCACGATGAGGATATTGTAATATTATTCCTTCTTTTGATATTGTATCAGATGGAACAATATCCTCAATTGAAGGTGCTTTTAATAATATATGATCTTTTATTTTATTAGTTAATTTATCTATTTCTTTAATATTATTTTTAAAAGGACTATGTGATAATGATCTTTCTCGTGATTGATGATTTTGATGTGAATTATTTGTAAATACTTTTGGTGAAAGACCTTTTGGTGGTGATATTGTTTTTGGTCTTTTTGATTTTTTTAAAATACGTGATTGTGCAGTTGTTTCTTCTGTACCAGATCGTGAACGTGATGAATTAATTTTTTGTGATCGTATCGTTCTCTGTTCTTCTAAAAATTCTATTTTTTTTCTACTGTTTGGAGATGCTGGACGATCTGATGATATATATTGTGCAATAACAGATTCAACGTGATCATATTTTTGTGTCATACGTGTTTTTTGTGATGTAACATCAGATGAGAATGCGGACATTTGTGATCTTTTCTGAGTAAGTGATTTTTTATCGCTATCTGTTTGTAAATTCATACCAGTTTCATGTATAATACCTTTATCTTCTGATGCTGATTCTGATGAAAAATCATCATCTTTTATAGATATACGTTTAAAATCTTTTCCTTGAAATATAGTATCAGCACGTGAACGTGCTATTGATTTTTGTGATTTAGCATATATATTTGGATTTTTTTTTTTTTTTTGATCTGATTCTAAAAAGATACTTAATTTTTCATCTTCTTCTTCTTTTTTTTGTATTTCTTTAAATATTTTTCGTCCTCCAGTATCAGCACTCCATTTATTACGTTCTAATACGTATGGTGATGGTGATTTTGATAATACAATATCATCTATTTCAATATTATCACCTTTTCCTCCACCTTTACTTTTATTTAATGTTGATGGTTTTGAATTAAATGATCGTGAATGTGATTTCCTTTGTGCAACAGGTTTTTTTTCTTTAATTTTTATTTCTTGTTTTTTATAATCTAATTCATCTGGTGGATTCATCCACCATAAATCGGGTGATGGTTTTGGAACTTTTGTTTCTTTTTTTTTTTCTTTTGGACGATTTTTTGGTGTTGTTGGTTTAGATTGTATTTTTTTTGTAGCAAAAAAAGCAGGTCCTGGTTTATGATTTTTTGGACTATATGATGATTCTTTTTTCATTATTTTTGGTTTCATATCTTTTAATGTATCACAACGACTAACACGATGTTGAGTGTCATATAATGGAAATGCAAAATATAGACCATCACCTCTTTCATCATCTCCCCATATTACTTCTAATGCACTTTCACATTTTCTTTTTTGTGGTATGGGATGTTTCATAGGAATAACCAATCTTCTATGTTCTGCTTCTATAATTTCTTTTTTTTTTTTAAAATTTTCTAACTCTTTCTGAAAATTTTCTAATTCTCTTTCTTCAAATGTACGTGTCATTTTACATTTTTTATGACGATCTTTTCGTAATTCTGTTTCTAATATTGGAAAGCCAGAATATTTTGAATTTTGTGATATTCGTCTAGGTGGTATAAATTTTCTTATAGGACGTGGTCCTGGACTCTCTGTTTCACGAATAACATTACTACAGTGATCTCTTCTATTTGGTCTAAGTAAACGTTCACTTACTTCATAGTGTGGATCAATAATTTGTGGTTTATATAATGGATAACCATATACATTTTTACAATGTGGTTTTCTTTTTTTTATAATTCGAGGAGAACGTGGTATTGTAGGAGAAGGTGGTGCAGATGTTATTTTTCTTTTTTGTGGAGACCCACCAAGACCAGTTCTTTTATAAAGTACTCCAGGAGGAGAACTGTGTGAAGAAACTGGTCGAACTTTTGCTCCGATGGTTGAATCAAATCCACGTCCTCGATAAATGGCCTCAGAAAATCTTGCTTTACTACTTCTACAACCATCTTTCTCTTTAATTATTAGTACAGATGTTAAACGTGAATCTCCAGGACGATAAGATGATGATAATGATCTTTGCATATCTGGTGATGACATATTTGTTTTTTTTGAATTACGACGTGATGGTCGCATACGTTTTAATGGATGTGATTGTGATTTAAGAATTGTTTTTTTATTTTTTCTTAAATTTTGTAAAGATGATATTTCTGGATTATTAGAAATTCTTACTGATAATAATGGTGACCGTCCTCTTTTATTATTATCAAATTGTTTTGTATGAGAATTTATAGAAGAGATTACTTGTGGACGTTCCATCATAGATTGTATACTTTTTGACAAAAAATCTATATTCGATGAATCTAATTTTCCTTCAGAAAATCCATCATCTGTATCATATATAAATTTTTCTTCATCTGATATATTATCATCTGATAAACTATTACTATCATTCTCTGATTTATTTCTATATTTACTTAATAATTCTGATAATAAGGATACTTTTTTATTTATTTTAATATTATTATCAATATCACTATCACCATCGGATTTACTTTGTCTTAGTAATTCTGCTAGTACAGATGCCTTCTTACTTTTTTTTAATATCGATGATTTATATGATGAATCTAATGTTACCGATCTTTTAAATCTTTTGGTGAAATGTGAACGTCCAGAAGAATGTGTATTTCTTTTAACTTTTATTGTATCACTTTGTATTAATTCATTTTGTTCTTCTAATAATTCATCTGATAATAATCTGTTTATTTGTGGATCAGCTGTACAAGAAAATACATTACTTTTTTTTTCATCATTTTTATTTTTATCATCAATTTTTGCTGATAATGGTGTTGATAAACTACGTAATGATGATAAATTACGTGTTGTTTTTGGTTTTGGTATTGTTGCTAAACTTTGTCGTGTTGTAATATTTTTATTATTTTTTTTATATCGTAAATCATTTTGTAATTTTATATTTTTTTGATTTTTTCCTTTTGGTGATGTAGGTTCATTTAGTGATAGAGGTCGGCTTCCTTTTGGTGATGTAGGTTCACTTAATAAATTTCTTCCTTTTGGTGATGTAGGTTCACTTAATAAATTTCTTCCTTTTGGTGATGTAGGTTCACTTAATAAATTTCTTCCTTTTGGTGATGTAGGTTCACTTAATAAATTTTTTAAAATACCATCTTTTTTAAATGGTGTTGTACTATTCTTTACGGAACTTGGTTCTTTTTTACGTATATTTGTTTTTTTTTACTTTTTGGTGAACGTGGTTCCTCTGAAAAAATACTTGATTGACCATCTCGATGGGTTAGAGATGATATATCAATTGTTAATGGATCTTCTACTGTTTGTATTTGTAGTCTTTTAAATTTAGCAACATATGGTATCGATTCCATTTCAATTTCACCTGACATAATTTTTATCAAATGTAAATATTGATTCTTTTCTTCTCTTATATTTTGTGTACGTCCGAATGTTAATTTTGCACCTTGTGCTGATAATTCTGCTACTTGATTAGAATCTAAATTTAAAGCAGATTCTCCATTTACTTTTAAAAGACTACAACCTTGTGTAACATTTCGTTCTTCCCAAAATATAGAATCTGGTGCTTGTGTTTGCATTACTGTCAATGGACATTTATTTCCTTCAAATACTAATGCAACAAAATGATTTCGATCAGCAACTAATTGAACATCGAATGTTTCTACTTTCTTCTCCAAATCTTCTCCTGCTGCTACTACATCTTGAAATTCTAATTGGATAGGTCGCATTAAAATCAATTCTGCTAGTTTTTTAGGATCGGTATCCAATACTGGTAATCCATCAATTTTCATTAGTTGTGATCCTTTGATGATTCCGTGATACTTCCAAAATGGTTCATTGTCACCTTGAATAACATCTGTTACTAATAATGGACTTAAGTCTTCATTGCCAGGCCCACTGAAAGTTGTATTTTCTAGTCGTAATCCTAAATTATGTGGATCACTATACGTCAGAACATGTGTAAATCCTTCACTTTCTGGTTTTGGTCTTATACCACGATTATCTAAATTTGCTAATAATTCTTCAATTTCATCTGATGATCCACCAAATCGTAATAAATGTCGAAAACGATTTTGAAGTGCTATCACATCAGCCGAA
>Ga0307394_10000045_pt1 | contig 9495 bp, 1 predicted proteins | sample SouOceMePS1035R2_FD_203235 | JGI IMG/M metagenome (GOLD analysis project Ga0307394, IMG submission 203235) | Metatranscriptome of marine eukaryotic phytoplankton communities from Antarctic Ocean - PS103-5.R2 (Eukaryote Community Metatranscriptome) | ecosystem: Environmental > Aquatic > Marine >...
CTGAGCAGATCGCAAAAATCCGTGGCATGACTGCTATACAATTATTATTTACAAATCTTCATTAATGTGCCCAAAAGGATAAAATTTTAATTGGGATAGTCTCTAATTAATGACCAAACCATATTTTATACCACGATCAAGTATCCACAGCCTTAATGAAATTGAAGAAGCTGATGCCTCATTTACAGCTTTCCAGGGTCGAGGGAGAGACGACATTAAATGCTCAGAGTTCGGTCGCAACCAATCAAGTGATATCACACTTTCGAGCAATATTAGGCATCCGATGAGAGCTCCTGGAGTATCAGCTTTCGTGACCATTGACCGCCAACATGAAGCACTGTTAGCATTCCAAGTACAATCTTCACTTAATTGAATCGATCCCAATGGCAACGCAGCCTCGACAAGCAATATAGCTGCTCTCAAAGTTGCTAACGATTTTTCCTCAGATGTTGCACCAGGACGAACCGTGGCAATTTTTGCAAAATTTGGCAAGGAGGAAGAACCTCTCACACGGTCTGGTTTTTCAACGAAAGACTTAGCTTGTAGATATTTAAGTGATTCTGGCAATGCTAAGCGGCCCGCAATTGTTTCTTCCAATCGTTCCGCCTGTACAAGCAAATTATTACCGCTCGGTTCGACAACACGAATCGCGTCAACCCATTCATCGAACCTGCTACTCCATTCTTTATAATGTACCCTATATGCTACGATCGTCTTGGTTTTCCTACTTTTGGATACTGCGATAATACTGGCATTCCACAGTAGCTTTGCTGTGGAAGATTCGACCAACACATCTTCGCCTTCTTCATAAGGATCAAGATCATCTACATCCTCACGATTATCAATCGAGTTAACGTGTTCCTTTTCACTGTCTATTTTCATTCTATCCTCATCGAAAACGATTCTATTGAACCGTTTATTCTGGATTAGCTCAGCCCATTTCCTGTTAGGAAGTAATGAAACAGAATTCGGGAAAGCACGCCTTATTTCGTTGACTGGTTCTTTCTTTTTGAGGTATACTATTACACTTGCGATTGATTCTGGCTCAGAAAACCTATGAAATATTTCATTACCATCCGCTCTGCGATCCAAAATAAAAAGTGATTGTGGGTCCAAGTCAAACTTCCAATAAGACCGGCCAAAGTTGTCTATACCAATCGATAATGTCCGCCCGCATGAGGTTCCATAGTCTTTTTCTGCACTCTCGGTCATGCGTTCTTTCCTTTCTTTAACTAATTTTTCTATCCTTGCTCTATGAGCTGCAAGGGCACAGCATTCGTGAGCTGACATTGATCCTGTTATAAAGGGCAGTTGATCCTTTACCCTAGCACTCATTTCATGCTGGAAGCCATCCTCATTTTTCGGTAGAAATTCCACCATACCAGAATTTGTAATGCTTTCATATTTCTCAGGATCATCGAATCTTGTTGAAACTAATTTTCCTTCAACACTAACACTAACTGACATTATTTTCTTCCCCCTTGTAGAGGCCGATTGCTCTTCATCAAAGATTTTACATCCAGAATTGGATTCTTCCTCACTTCGGTGACAAAGTTCCTTCGTGTTTGCCAAACCTTCAATTGATAATAGGTTTTCTAGCTTGCAGTCAGCTTTACTTTCATCTGGTGTCATAGCATTCCTGTTATCTTCAGTCACGGTAGATATTACCATGCTGTTTTCGCATTTATTCGGAATTGCATGGACATCGCAAATGCTTAGATTGGGAAGATCAATCTCGGCAACTAACTGACATCTACGGTTCTTACACAAGTACTGCATCATCTCGAACCACTCTTTCTGGTTAGGAGTGCGAACAAGAGGAGTGCCAAGGGCAACATCTTGAAGACCGCAGAAGTCGCACTCAACTTCAGGGCACTGACATGATGCAAGCCCAACACCATTAACTTTTGAAGTAAGAGAAGTATCCACAACTTGAGTTACATGGTCTTCTTCAAAAGATGCAACTGTATGTTTAGTTTGTGATTTAATAGATAGTGCAAGAAAGCAATCTTCCCGTGCCTTATGTCTTTGTCTCTTCGCTGCCAAGGCTTCAAACCATTTCTTTTTGTCCAAATCTTTGGCTGCCAAAATTGAATCTGGGTATAATGCTTGCTCGTTATTCGTGCCAGAGACTTTTACGATGGAGTCGCCTACATTATTTTCATGTATTCTATCCTTATCAGGATCCTCTTTGATGGCCACAGGTTTGGGACAATTCACTTGTAATTCTTTTTGCTCCACATCATTACAATGCGATTCATTTCTGCCGTTATCATCTTCTTCCTTAACCACCGATGTTATTTCCATATTGGTAATACTAAGCTTGTCGTTGCCCTCATCCCACTCTTGCTCTTCATCTTCATCTTCTTCTGGATTACTTTTTATTTCGGGGGTATCATGCACTGGTCTAACTTCAACGTCAGAGCTGTGAGTAACGGTAGCCTCAGGATGAATCTCCTCTTTTAAATCACCATCTTCCTCGTCATCAGTAACATTGGGAAGTATTTCAAGCACTGATTTGATTTGTGCTGCCTCTGAAGAGATTCCAGCTACCTTGAGGTTAGCCTCATTCTCAAGTATACTAACAACTGCTTGTAAGGGGTCACTTGTAATGCATTTCATTACAAGTAAAATAAGTAGACGTAACCATTCAGATGCCGACATTCCATCTGCACCAGTGACTAGGAGGCCTGCACTAGACACAATAGTATCTTGAAATATAGTACTTGACACTGCCTTCTGAGCTGCAGCATCAGAAATACGGGGGTTAAGAGAGTTTGGTACTACCTCCGATAAGAGTCCATTTTCAGTGCCACAGCCATAACCAGGGCTCTCTGTAACTGCTTCTAAACATTGAATTGAAGCTACAGGATTCCCTGTTTCTTTTAAGGCAATATCGATATCTCCCAAAGACCAGGTCTCTTCTGCACCATTTTCATACCGCACAATGTAAAGAAGGGTGTTGCTAGTTTCAGGCATGCTTACCAAACATGAAGTGATCTCTCCTAAAGTTTTTACCGTACCATTGCTATTTGTGTGTTCTTGCGAATGGAAAACCTTGGTTACTTTGCGGCCAATACGTGGATCAACAGTTACCCAGCAACGCCCATTAAGGCATCTGGGACAATACCAATCCCCTTGAGGAACCGACAAAAGCGGAGGTTCGAGTCTACTCATATTAAATTTTCCTTCACACCCGTCGCAGAGGAGCATAACTGAACCTTCGTCAGATGAATGATGCTCTACACATTTGTCATCATCAAGCATGTCTAAGGGCTTAAGCACGTCTATTGGACAAAGGACCCAGTCAAAAAACAGCCGCTCAAAAATGCGGATCATCTCTTCAGCAGAGCTGATAATTGTTCCTCCAGCATTCGAAAAACAAGTGCAATTTTGACAAATTAAACGCACATCTCTCCCAAACTTTGCGACGACGTCCTCAACTTGTGCTTCTATAAGTTCTAATTCAGATAGATGTTTAACTGCATCTTGTAGAAATGTGCCAATATCATACAATGATATTGGTTTCAGAATTGCTTCATAATACTTTTGATTTGTTTGCGGGTCAACTGGATAAATAAAGGCCTCAGCTGGGGATGACAAACACAAGGTTCTTAAAACAGCTAGACAGCGTCGGATCAGTTCTGGTGCACGAGGGTCATCACCGCAAAAATCATCATATATTGTTTTTTTTCCAATCTTTCCAGCATCTTCAATTGGATTTGCATCCAACACGTCATCGTTTACAATAGAAGCAGCAACTCCTTCTGATGTATCTTCAGTTTGCTCAGGTTTCTCTATGTTTGCAGTAACTCCTTCTGATATACCTTCAGTTCGTTCAAGTTCCTTTTTGTTTGTCTTTTCTTCCTCCTCTTCGTCATCCTCTTCCTCGTCATCCTCATCGTCGTCATCTTCGCCAGAAGCACGATTCTTTTTTCTTTCTTGATCCTCCTTGAGCTTAATTGCGGCAGCCATGTATTCCTCTTTCTGCTGCATGCATTTCTTATAGTTTTCCTCTGTGCAAATCAGGGATTTCAAAATTCCACCGTGCTGCCTGTTTTCCTTGCATATTGTAGGGATATACTCTTCACGCAATGCAGTATGCTCTCTTATATCGCTTGTGTCTGCAGGTTTGTCACGATAAATAACCTCAGAAGCAACATCAGTTGAATAAGTCTCACCTGTGACCTTATCAAGAATTCGGAGAACGCTCTGCCGGACACGATTACATGCGTCCATCGTGTCTGTTGAAGATGTGAAAGATGTACCAATTTGTTCCAAAACTGATATATTTCGCTGTAACTCAGTCGATATAGATTCTTTCTTTTTCTCTTTCATATTTGTTTCTTTTAGAAAGTTCCGCGCTTTTCTTAAGTTTGATTTCATACCAGTTGCTGCATTTGGTTGAAGGGATTTAATGTTGTGAAGATAATAAATCCAATTTCCTGGTTTTGCAGACGGTTCGCATGGAGTATTGATCAAACTTTTCAACACTCTTGTATTTCCATTATCCGAGGAATTGGATACAAAGTTAATTGCCATCTGTGAAAGTGCCTGCTTCCGAAGAACTAGAGCATAGTCTTCACCTCGACGAAGCCTTTTTGCCTCCTTCGAGTTGGGGTGTCCCCCATTGCGGAATCCCCTGAGAAGATGCGCTTGTTCTTGTTTGGAGTAACCTAATTCGTTTAGGGCGTCACTCAAGAGTACAAGCCTTGCAACCTCTCTCCATGTAAAAACATTCACAGGATAAGAATCTGGATCATCGGCATTAGCATTTTTTTCCTCATCCAGAGCAGTAGTCTTTGCTGTGGTTGGTTCTTGAAGAGCAGTCGTTAAAACGCTTGAAAGAGTTTTGATAACCGCGACACTAATTGGTTTGCAGAGCCCAATCGCAATATTTGTCAAGAGATCAGTTGCTTCTTTTCTCAATACTGCTTCGGGAGATTGTGTATTAATATTATCAATAGCATTCTGTAGTGCATCAAGGCTAGGAAGAGATTTTAAGTTTCCTAATACCTCAAATGCACTTCGGTAGGAATGAATAAAGTTCCAGATTCGAAGAACATCAACATTATAATTCTTGGAAATAGGTGGGAGCTCTCTATTGCCTAGATAGTTTTCAACACTCATGTCGAGTTTAGGTGCACTTTCTACCACATGAGCTGCAATGACTTCGGCAGCTTTTCGACGACGCATGAATTCTTTTCCAATAAGCTTTGATGCTAGTAAAACAACTCTTTCACGCTGGAAGCATGCTTCCTTGAACAAACGCTCGTCAACTTGTAGTGAGAGACGAGATAGACGTTCTTCTTCTCTCGCCTTCTTTTTATCTTCAAGCTCCTCCAAGCGCTGCCTCTTTCGGCTATTTCTCTCGTCCTCTCTTGTCTTGCGCTTGATCTCTTTCTCTAGTTCAAAAGACGCTTTAGCTTTGTCTTCGTGTGCCCGTTTTTGCCTTTTCTGAGTTTCTCTCTCCTGCCGCAACTGCTCCTCGTGAACCCAAGATTGATTTGCTGAGTATGCCCCATGTCCTCGCAATTCATGAAAAACATAGCTAGGGCAGAACTCTGTTCCGGGTAGTCCTTCAACAAGCCGCTCAACGTCTGCATTGAGAAAGGTCGCGTTCCTTTCCAAAAGGTCTGTTGCAGTAACGATTTTGCGCCTGTTTCCTGTGCTTCCCATCTTCGATTTTTCCTTCCTCACCACAGTTGCAAGCCAATTCTTCATTCGTTCGAGGCTATCGTCAACTTCAAAGAAAGGATTAGACAAAAATGGCCCAAGGGTAGAGATTCGTGCGTCTGCCAATTTTATCGCAACAGAGCGCGATGATGCTAAGTGTGTATCATATGATTCGCGAAGTTCAGCGACACGCTCCCTTAATTCCCTTTCCTTCTCAGCAGGTGGCTCAGCTTCTTTTGTATTTTCCATCATGTCGTCGTCTTTCTCAGCTTCATCGCAAGAACTATCTAGATCGTCAGGCTCAATCGCTTCGCCATCCTTTATTCTCACAACAATTGGCCTGGTGCTCTCTTCCTTAGTCTTCTCTTTTTGGCGTTGTATATGCCGAGCTCTTGCTTCTTGCCTTTGCTTCTTCACTGCTTCCATCTTCTCCTTTACTTCGGCAAGTCCTTCCAACCGCGCAGAAGCTACAGATTCTTCTGCCATTTCTAGCATGACCTCGTCTATCAGACCAAGTTGAATAAGAGCCTGCCCCCACGCTTCAAGAGGGGATTTTCCTGTCACGGTCTTCACTGCCTTCCCTCTAAGTTCTGTAACATTGAGGACACAGCCGTCCGCTGTTTCTTCACAACCAGGTGGGAGCAACACTACATCAGGATCGGGAAATGATGAGTCCTCCTTTCCTCCATCATCGTACAAAATTTGAATCTTATATCTTTTCTTTTTCTTCTTCCCTTCGCTTCTCGTACTTTTCCTTTCCGTAGATTCTTCATCTTTCAAGTGAATCTTACGTATCGATCCTCCGTACCAAAGGTCACTATCAAATCGCACTTTAACCCTCATACCTGGCTCCGGTGCAACGTTTACGGTATCTTGACCGAGAGGCACAGCCACCGCGTCAACCTCGCCGCCTAAGGGCGTTGAAGCTGAGTAAAGGTCAAAAGGAAAAGATCGAGCATCGTGATTCTGATCGATCCCAATTCCCCACATGATTCTAAAGATTGGGCCGCCATCCCCATCCGTCTTTCTGCCCGAGCGTGCATCCTCTTCTTTCGAGTCATTTTCTTCCTCGTCATCATCGCTATTCTGATCCCGTCGGTTTCTCTTATTGGACCTTCTTCCAGCCTTACTTCCGTCTACGATGTCACACCGCATCTTAATTACCCGACCATGTACAGGACTAAATTCATACCGGTCGCATGAAAATCCAACTGGGTGCAAATTATTGGCATTGGAGTACACGGTTTGCTGCCCATTAGCTCCATCCTCGATCTTGATCCTACCAAAGTTCCGGACCGTATACGCATCCGAAATCTCGATGGGTGTACGCTGAACGGAATGTATAAGTATATCCCTTGCCTGTTCGGCAGCTTGCAATTTATCATGGGGTATGATGGAGGTGGAGGGTAGAGCATTCTGTGCAGAGGAGGATGAGTCTGAGGATCCCGAGTCCTCGGAGATGGAACGTGTGGGCCTCTTCGTTTTTTTCTTTTTGGAACTTGTGCTGCTACCGCCTTTCCTATTTTTTTTTGGAGGAAGAGGAGGAGGGTGTCGCTTCCTTACTCCTCTTCTTCGGTTTGGGACCGGGCTTCCTCCGTTTCTTCTTGGGTATGACTTCTGCCACTACCACCACTTCACTCGCATCCGTATCGGAGTCAAGGTCATCGTCCACAACAACCGCTGCAGTAACTTCCTCATCCTCCACTTCCTCCTTCACCTTCTTCGCCGACGATGGTCTCTTCCTCTTCTTTTTCTGACTAAATGCTTTCTTCTTGCTCGGGGTGCTCTTAGTCGTTTCCGAAGTAGACGTCTTTTTAGATGACGGTGGAGTCGCTGGTGTTATCGGTTTCTTTTTCTTCTTTGATTTGTGGGTTACGAGTAGTTCATCGTCTGAGGATGAGGTCTCCGCGTCTGATAATGGGGCAGTGTTGCTATTGGATTGGACTTCGGTAGGAGCTATGGAGGAAGATATGGGTGTGTCTGGTGGCATTGTAGTATCTTCCTGTAATTCTGCTCTTTCATTCTCTTCCTCGTCATCTTCTTTGTCATTGTCATTGTTGTCCTCCATTTCGTTGTCATCATCGTCGTTGTCATCATCGTCGTTGTCATCATCGTCATTGCCATCATCGTCGTTGTCATCATCGTCGTTATTGCCGTCGTCGTCAACTGGTTCCCTCTGCGGCACTGGTGGCACATTCCTCAAGACTTTTCCACGTAAGGGAGGTATCGCTTCAACTTGCTTTGGCGGAGGTTGTGTGGGAGAAGTCTCTATATTACCTTCGTCGCCATCATCCTCGTCATCATATTGGGGGTTGGAAGAGGGGTCCTCTATTGGTGTAGAAGGCTTGGGTTCATCGTGGTGATTATCATTATCATTATCATTGTCATCATTATCGTCGTCGTCGTTGGCATCATCATCGTCATGGTCGTCGTTGTCGTCTTCATCGTCTTCTTCTTCCTCCTCCTCTGAATCATCTTCATATACGGCAGGTTTTGGGGTAGAAGATAAGCTACACTCCTGTGTTCCAGATTCATTAGTAGATGATCCACGATGATTATTTGTGTAAGAGGCCGAATTTCCATTGTATTGTAGATTCTCTCCTTCAGACGACTCGTCACCAGAGTCATTATCATTTTCGTCGTTATCGTCACCGACATCATCATCGTCAGACTCATCATCACCCGAATCAATCGCGTGTTGTGGATTGGTAGTTCGATCCATGACCTCCCGCTGTTGATGATGATCCTCATCTTGATCCTCGTCTTGAGATTGAGATTGATCTTGTGATTGATCTTGAGATTGATCTTGAGATTGCTGCACTACATCTGAATCGTCATCCGAATCGTCTGATCCGTTGGAGAGTGAGGAGCCACTCCCACGACGGGAGGTGGGGGTATTGAATTGGTGTACGATGCTGGAGGAGGAGGAGGAGGAGGAGTCAATATCGTCATCGGATCCATACATCATGCTGCCGTTTATTTCCTTCGTTATTCTATTCTAAAGGATGAAACTCTACGTTACTCGAGTTGGGTTGGAGGGTGACTTGAAGAAGGTTCCCTCGACTATCTGTCCGTTTCTTTATTAATGATTTGTAACTAGGAGATAGATTAGAATTCACTTTCCTTACAAACTATCTAGCTGGAAGGTGTTTCAAAAACTCCTGGAGTAATACTGTGATCCAATAAAATAAAATAAACCTGTCACACCGAATTCGTTTTGGAAAAGGATATTTTTAGAACTGTCACCACACCCCGCCTACTTTACACACTTTAAAACTTCTCTCTGTACTTTCGATCTGTAGATCAAAATACTTGTCCGAAGTGGGAGATTCGTGATACCACACGATAGGGGGTGAGTAGTTGGATAGGTAGCTAGAGGTACTAACTAGGTTTAGAGATAATTGTATTAGAACCGGCAATTAACCACGATAAATCGATGAGGGATGGTGGTGATATAAGTGGGAGGAGGTCGTGCGGAGATATATAGCGTATATGCTCTTGTTCCCGCTGCTGTGCCTCTTTATTAGTAGGATAAGAGGATGTACTAACTAGATATTATAATAGAGAGGATAGTCGTCGTGTCTCGTCCGTCGTTGTAGTCGAGACGATGATAGTCGGAAGAGGCGCAAAGCGTACCTATAGTCGTATTATGGTCACTATGCCCACCAATTACTTTTCTGTTACTTCAAACTTTTTTGGAACATGCCCCGCCGAACTATTTTGAGGATGACTACGCATGCATCGAATTCGATTACTAGAAAATTGGGTTGAAGCCGGAGCCAAATACATTATTATTAATTACTTATTTCACCACCATCC
>Ga0307394_10000049_pt1 | contig 9356 bp, 2 predicted proteins | sample SouOceMePS1035R2_FD_203235 | JGI IMG/M metagenome (GOLD analysis project Ga0307394, IMG submission 203235) | Metatranscriptome of marine eukaryotic phytoplankton communities from Antarctic Ocean - PS103-5.R2 (Eukaryote Community Metatranscriptome) | ecosystem: Environmental > Aquatic > Marine >...
TCGTGAAGTTCCATGGTCGATCCTCCGCTACCGCCACCACCACCGCTTAAGCAGCGCAGTGATGCTGATATGCTACCTCCTGGGATGGCACCTCCGCCAGGAATGGCACCCCCACCAGGAATGGCACCTCCGCCAGGAAAGGCTTTTCCGCCCGGAATGACGCTACCGCCTGGAATGCAACCACCAGTTGGCATGATGGACAGGTCCACGTCAGCATCAACGCATGTCGGCTCGTCCACCATGCCCTCTACCGTGCCTATCTTGGTTCCGAAAGGACCCCCTGGCATGGCATTACCTCCCGGTATGGTATTACCTCCCGGCATGGCACCGCTTGGAAACCCACATCAAAAAGCTCAGCCATCGCTCGAAGAGAAGGCGAAAAGATGGGCTAAACTCCAATCCAAACGTTACTCCCACCGCAAGCGTTTCTCAAATTCGACTAGCGGTGCGCCACAAGTGCAAAAGGATTCACTTCCGCCTGAGCATATTCGAAAAATTCTTCAAGACCATGGTGATATGACAGCCAAGAGATATCAGCAGGATAAACGCATTTACCTTGGAGCACTCAAATATGCCCCGCATTCGGTTTTTAAGTTGTTGGAGAACATGCCCATGCCATGGGAGACGGACCGCGTGGTTCCTGTGCTGTACCACATCACGGGTGCTATTTCATTCGTCAACCAAGTTCCAAAGGTTATTGAGCCAGTTTACACAGCTCAGTGGGGGGCAGCGTGGACCATGATGAGACGTGAGAAGAGAGATCGAAAGCATTTTAAGAGGATGAGATTTCCGCCATTTGATGATGAAGAACCACCTCTAGATTATGCCGATCATCTGTTGGACGTTGATGTCGGGAACTTGGAGGGTGTACGGATGGACTTGGATGATGATGATGATGCCTATGTGAAGGACTGGCTTTATGAATCTGGCAGTCACATGCCATTAAGTGAAAGGGACCATGTGGAAGACACAATATGTGAAGATCTTGTTTGGGTTAATGGTCCATCGTACAAAAAGTGGAGATTGGGAACACCCATCATGGAAAATTTGTATCGCCTCGCTACTCCTCTAGTGTCTGACAAAAAGGATCTGAACTATTGGCATTTATTCAACATTGATCATTTCCTTACAGCAAAAGCGTTGAATGCAGCCATCCCAGGAGGTCCGAAATTTGACCCGCTCTACCGTGATGTATTGGATAAGGAAGAGGAGGATTGGAACGAATTCAATGATGTTCATAAGATCATTGTTCGCTTGCCAATTCGCACTGAATACAGAATTGCCTTCCCACATGTGTACAACTCGAGACCAAGAAAAGTTCGCAACGGCGGACGTGGTTACTATCACACCATGTCTTGTTATGTTGGTGACAGTGAGGAAAATATTGAAGGTTTGGATCTTGACTGTTTTGGAAGATATAGCGATGTTCTCAATCCGATTTTGCGGGTAGAACAGAAACAGGGCGGTTCACATTACGAAGGTGAAATTGATGAATTTGATGAAGAAGCAAATGCACCACTTGTTGGAGCGCTTGGAGACTACGCTAGTGACGATGACTATGATTTCGATGAGGACGATGATGTTTGGAAGTGTTATTTAGATGATGAGGAGAAGGCAGATGGGTACTTTGATGAGGATGAAAACAACATTTGGACGGAAGATGATGAAGTTGTAGCTTCTCCTGCTCTTCGCCCAATTTTATCACAAGCGCCCCTATCAACATCAAAGACATCGGCTGGTGTTGCGCTGTACCATGCTCCGGGTCCATTTAATCTCCGTGCTGGTCAAACTAGACGCGTAATTGATGTTCCTCTCATTGGGCATTGGTACCGTGAACGAGTTTCAAGAGATTTGAATTACCCTACAAAGGTTCGAGTATCGTATCAAAAATTGTTGAAGGCTTGGGTGTTGAATCAGCTTCACTCGCGTCCTCAAGTTGGGAAGAATAAGAAGTATCTGTTCAAATCACTTAAGGCGACAAAGTTTTTCCAGTGCACTGAATTAGATTGGGTCGAAGTTGGATTGCAAGTCTGTCGACAAGGGCACAACATGCTTTCTTTGCTGATTAACCGTAAACAGCTGAACTACCTACACTTGGATTACAACTTTAACTTGAAACCGACCAAAACCTTGACTACGAAAGAACGAAAGAAGAGTAGATTTGGAAACGCGTTCCATTTAACTCGGGAGATTTTACGTCTCACAAAGCTAGTAGTAGATTCTCATGTCCAATACCGCCTGGGTAATATTGATGCCTACCAACTTGCTGATGGCCTCCAGTATGCCTTTAATCATGTTGGTCAGCTAACAGGAATGTATCGATACAAATACCGTTTGATGCGTCAAATTCGCACTTGCAAGGATCTCAAACATTTGATTTATTATCGTTTCAACACTGGCCCAGTTGGAAAAGGCCCTGGAGTTGGATTTTGGGCTCCTAGCTGGAGAGTCTGGCTTTTCTTTCTTCGCGGTATTGTCCCGCTCCTAGAGCGCTGGCTAGGTAATCTTCTCGCTCGTCAATTTGAAGGGCGTCATTCGAAGGCTGATGCCAAGAATGTTACAAAGCAAAGAGTAGAAAGTCATTTTGATTTGGAGCTGCGCGCCAGTGTCATGCATGATATCTTAGATATGATGCCTGAAGGCATCAAGCAGAACAAATCGCGAGTCATTCTCAGCCATCTCTCTGAAGCTTTTAGATGTTGGAAAGCGAATATACCGTGGAAAGTTCCAGGCATGCCAGCACCTATTGAAAACATGATATTGAGATATGTGAAAGCCAAGGCAGACTGGTGGACTAATATTGCTCATTACAATCGTGAAAGAATCAAACGTGGAGGAACAATTGACAAGACTGTTGTCAAGAAAAACCTTGGGAGATTAACGCGTTTATGGTTAAAGGCAGAACAGGAACGTCAACACAATTATTTAAAAGATGGGCCTTATGCATCAGCTGAAGAGGCAGTTGCAATTTATACAACCACCGTACATTGGTTGGAGAGTAGAAAATTCACCCCAATCCCTTTCCCACCTTTGTCGTATAAGCACGACACCAAGCTTCTTATCTTGGCATTAGAACGATTGAAGGAGGGATATGGGTTGCAAGTGAGATTGAACAGTCACGCGAGAGAGGAATTAGGTCTAATTGAACAAGCATATGATAACCCTCACGAGACACTGAGTCGTATCAAGAGGCATCTTCTTACACAACGTACATTCAAGGAAGTCAGCATCGAATTTATGGATATGTATTCTCATTTAACTCCTGTGTACAACATAGAACCATTAGAAAAGATCACTGATGCCTATTTGGATCAGTATCTCTGGTACGAGGCTGACAAGCGACATCTATTTCCGAACTGGATAAAACCAGCCGATTCTGAACCTCCTCCCTTGTTAGTCTACAAATGGTGCCAAGGGGTGAACAACCTTGAGAATGTATGGGATACTGATGATGGAGAAAGCACTGTGCTAATGCAGACTCAATTTGAAAAAATGTATGAGAAAATCGACCTCACACTGCTCAACAGGTTGTTGCGACTCATAGTTGACCATAATATTGCTGACTACATGACGTCAAAGAACAACGTTTCAATAAGTTACAAGGATATGATGCATACAAACTCTTATGGACTTATCCGTGGACTTCAGTTTGCTTCGTTTATCACTCAGTATTATGGTTTGGTTCTCGACCTTCTCTTACTTGGATTGAATCGGGCAAGCGAGCTAGCAGGTCCACCACAGCGCCCGAATGAATTCCTGAATTTTGCCGATATTGAAACAGAAGTCGGTCACCCAATTCGTCTTTATACGAGATATCTTGACAAAGTCTACATGCTCTTGAGATTTGATTCCACTGACAGTAAAGACTTGATTCAACGTTATCTCATTGAACATCCAGATCCAAATAATGAAAATGCTGTAGGGTACAGGAATAAAGATTGCTGGCCTCGCGACTGTAGGATGAGGCTTCTGAAGCGAGATGTAAACCTTGGACGTGGTATTTTTTGGGATATGAAGAATCGTCTTCCACGAAGTATTAGCACGCTAGATTGGGAAAACTCTTTCATAAGCGTATACAGCGGAGATAATCCAAATCTCCTCTTCGATATGCTTGGGTTCGAGGTCCGCATTCAGCCTCTTTGTGCAAATAGGAGTATGGGGGTTGGGGGAAGCGGCGCGTCGCCCGCAACAACATACAAAGATGGCGTATGGAATCTGCAAAACGATACTACAAAGGAGATGACAGCTCAAGCTCACCTTCAAGTTGAGAAGGAAGCTGTACAGGCCTTTGACAATCGTATTCGACAGATTCTGATGAGTAGCGGTGCAACTACTTTTACAAAAATTGCTAACAAGTGGAATACGGCTCTGATTGGTTTGATGACATACTATAGAGAGGCTGTCCTGAATACTCAAGAATTGCTTGACCTTCTTGTTAAGAATGAGAACAAGATACAAACCCGCATCAAAATTGGTCTCAACAGTAAGATGCCAAGTCGTTTCCCTCCTGTAGTTTTTTATTGCCCTAAAGAACTAGGAGGTCTAGGAATGCTATCAATGGGACACGTTCTTATTCCACAGAGCGACTTGCGATATAGCAAACAGACTGATACGGGTGTGACACACTTCCGTGCAGGTCTGAGCCATGACGCGGACCAGCTTATTCCAAATCTTTTCAGATATTTGCAGCCTTGGGAAAGTGAATTCATTGACTCGCAGAGAGTTTGGGCCGAATATGCGTTGAAGCGGCAAGAGGCCAATGCGCAGAATCGCCGCCTGACGTTAGAAGATCTTGAAGATTCGTGGGACAGGGGGATTCCAAGGATAAATACTCTTTTCAGTAAAGACAGACATACTTTAGCATATGATAGAGGCTGGAGGCTTCGTACAGAATTCAAGCAGTATCAAGTTCCTCGAGTAAATCCATTTTGGTGGACTCATCAGCGTCATGATGGAAAATTATGGAATCTTAATGCTTATCGAACGGACATGATTCAAGCATTAGGAGGAGTTGAGGGCATCCTAGAACACACTCTTTTCAAGGGTACCTACTTTCCCACCTGGGAAGGTTTGTTCTGGGAAAAAGCGTCAGGTTTCGAGGAAAGCATGAAGTTTAAAAATCTTACCAATGCTCAGCGTACTGGACTGACGCAGATTCCAAATCGTCGATTTACTCTCTGGTGGTCACCAACCATAAATCGAGCGAATGTGTATGTCGGATTTCAGGTACAACTTGATTTGACTGGTATTTTCATGCACGGAAAGATTCCTACTCTAAAGATTTCGCTGATTCAAATCTTTAGAGCGCATTTGTGGCAAAAGGTTCACGAAAGCATTACGATGGATGTCGTCCAGGTCTTCGATCAAGAATTGGATGCCCTCGAGATAGAAAGTGTTCAAAAAGAAACAATTCATCCTCGCAAGTCATACAAAATGAATAGCAGTTGCGCTGATTTGGTTCTGTTTGCAGCATATAAGTGGCCTGTGTCAAAGCCAAGCCTTCTACACGACACAAAAGATGTTTATGAGGGCAATACAACGAATAAGTATTGGCTTGATATTCAACTCCGTTGGGGGGATTTTGATTCGCACGATATTGAGCGTTACTCTAGAGCAAAGTTCCTCGATTATTCTACGGATAACATGAGTATTTATCCATCACCAACAGGATGCCTTCTAGCGATAGATCTTGCCTATTCCTTATACAGTGGCTATGGCAATTATATTCCTGGGGGGAAGCCACTACTCCAACAAGCAATGGCAAAGATCATCAAAGCTAATCCTGCACTCTATGTCCTTCGAGAGCGCATTCGTAAGGGGCTGCAGTTGTACTCCAGTGAGCCTACTGAACCCTATCTAAGTTCGCAAAACTATGGTGAACTCTTCAGTAACCAGGTGATATGGTTCGTGGATGATACGAATGTTTATCGCGTCACCATTCATAAAACATTTGAAGGTAACTTGACAACTAAGCCAATCAATGGAGCTATTTTCATTTTCAACCCCCGTACTGGACAACTATTTTTGAAGATAATTCACACCAGCGTTTGGGCTGGCCAAAAACGATTGTCTCAGCTTGCGAAGTGGAAAACTGCGGAAGAAGTAGCAGCGCTTATCAGGTCACTTCCTATCGAAGAACAGCCAAAACAAATTATTGTTACTAGAAAAGGAATGTTGGATCCATTAGAGGTTCATTGTCTGGACTTTCCAAATATTGTCCTAAAGGGATCTGAGCTACAGTTGCCATTTCAAGCAGCTCTTAAGGTAGAAAAATTTGGTGATCTTATCCTCCGTGCGACGGAACCCCAGATGGTGTTGTTTAACATATACGATGACTGGTTGAAAACTATTTCATCGTATACTGCATTTTCAAGATTGATCCTTATTCTGCGCGGATTGCATGTTGATATTGATAAGGTCAAAATGATTCTCCGTCCAGACAAAAGTGTTGTTACAGAACCCCATCACGTTTGGCCATCACTCTCTGATGAACAATGGATCAAAATTGAAGTTGCTTTGAAAGATCTCATCCTTGCAGATTATGGAAAGAAGAACAATGTCAATGTATCCAGTTTGACCCAAAGTGAGATTCGTGATATCATTTTGGGAATGGAGATTGCTCCTCCGTCACAACAGCGGGAACAAGTTGCTGAGATTGAAGCTCAAGCGAGAGAACAATCTCAAATGACCGCAACAACGACAAAAACCACCAATGTACACGGTGACCAGATAGTAGTAACTACAACCACTCAGTACGAATCTGCTACTTTTAAAAGCAAGACTGACTGGAGAGTAAGAGCCATTAGTGCAACTAATCTCCACCTGCGTACAAAGCATATTTATGTCTCGTCTGAAGATATTTCTGAGGAAGGATTGACATATGTACTACCGAAAAACATTTTGAGTAAATTCATCACGATTGCTGATTTGCGGACACAGATCGCTGGTTATCTATATGGAATCACCCCACCTGATAATGACCAAGTGCGTGAAGTTAGATGCATTGTACTTGTACCTCAAGTCGGTAATCATCAGAGTGTGACATTGCCTAAAAATCTTCCAGACCATGAACTGCTTGACGATTTGGAACCTTTGGGATGGATTCATACACAGCCTAATGAGCTTATCCAAAATAGTAAACAGGTCCTGCCAGCTCCTGATGTTCTTATGCACACTGGCTTAGTAGAAAATGGTAAATCATGGACAGGACAAAATGAGATTGTCGTCACCTCTTCGTTTACACAGGGATCTTGTTCTCTTACCGCTTACAAGGTGACTGATGCAGGATTTGATTGGGGGAAGAAGAATGCTAACATTGCCGGTGGCATTGCAAATGCACAAGGATACAATTCTAATTGCTATGAAAAGGTACAAATGCTTTTAAGTGATAGGTTTCAAGGGTTTTTCCTTGTACCGGAAGGTGGACTGGGATGGAATTATAACTTCCAAGGTGTCAAACACAATAAATCAATGGAGTACGCACTGAAGGTTGACTCTCCTGAGAGATTTTATGCTGAGTGTCACAGGCCCCAGCACTTCTTGTCTTTCGTCCAGATGGAGGAGGGACAAGATGCTGAGGATGCCGATCTTGAGGATTATTTACAGTAGTCGCAGAATTACCTCTTCCAAAAGTGGTTGACGGTATCATAATTTGGGCAATCGTAGATATGGAACATAACTGTACTCCTTTTAATAGTAAATAATTCATTTACGTGCATCGATTCTCTATTCTACCAACCTGGTCTGAAAATGAGTGTACATTGTTGATAAATGCGTTTCTCTGTATTCTATTTCTTATTTTTTTTGCGTCGGTTATTTCTCTGGAGTGACATCATATCTCCCCCAAGAACCTTTGAGTATTTCGAGTATTATGGTACTCATGCATACTCATCGCTAACGATTTTCGCTATTGTTTGCAACTGAATATTGCTTGTGCCTTCGTAAATAGATCCAACCTTACAATCTCGGTAGAATTTTTCTGCAAGCAGGTCTGTGGTGAATCCAATCCCACCTAACCATTCAATGCTCTTACTAGCAGTACGTTCTGCCACTTGACTCGAATACAACTTACAAATACTTGCCTCTTTGACGAAAGGCAAACCAGACTCCTTCAATCGGCATGCATTGTAGAGCATAACTTCCGCCGCGTGTATTTCTGTCGCCGCTTGAGCATATTGACTCTGCATCATGGGCATATTGACTAATTTTTGTCCGAATTGCTCTCTCTCGTGGAGGTATGGAAGTACGATGTCCATGCATCCCTTGGCAATTCCGACCTGCTGAGCTGCAATTCCAATCCTTCCTTCATTCAGAATTTCAATGCAATATTTGTATCCTTCCCCCACCTTCCCCAAAATATTATCTGCATCGACCTTAACATTATCAAAGGTGACAGGGCATGTTGAGGAAGCCCTCAGTCCAAGTTTACTTTCAGGATTCCCTACAATAATACCTGGCGTGTCAGCGTCTATCACGAATGCTGTGATACCTTTATAGGAAAGGGATGGATTGACAGTAGCGAACACGACAAATGCACCAGCTTCCCTTGCGGACGTGATCCATAATTTCGTCCCGTTTATGGTATAGTACGATCCATCTTCTGATACTTGTGCACTCGTGCGGAGCGCAAATGCGTCTGACCCCGATTGTGCCTCTGACAAACAAAATGCACCAATACATCCTGATGATAACTTGGGTAAATATTTTTTCTGCAGCATTTTGGACCCCCAAAATCGAATTGCATTGACCACAAGTGTATTGTGAACATCCACCATCACAGCCACTGATGGGTCAACTCTAGACAATTCTTCAATGGTTAGACATGCAGAGGTGAAACTTAGCGACGCACCATCGTGTTCCTCAGGAATTTCCAATGCCATAAATCCATTGGAAAAGAGTCGCGAAATAACTCTGGAGTCAATCTGTTGTTGTTCGTCCATTTGCCGAACGAGGGGTTTGAGCTCGTTCTTTGCAAACGAGCTTGCGCTTTCCTGAACAAGTCTCTCTTCTTCGGAGAATCGTGTCACGGGATGAAAGTCAGAAGAAGATGATGTTTCATTTCGACATTGTTGAGTGGAAAAGAAGACGATGCTAGCTGAGGCAGGTGAGGTTTCACGCCTCCTATTCCGACGAATGAAACAAGATGCACCTGCTGCTGCCCTCAATTTTGCGGCTGTGTACAATTTAATCATATGAATATTAACATACAGCGAAAGTAAATGTGTTCTATAAATAAGCAATTCTATTTCGAATTCATGGTATGAATGGATGGTGTTTCTGACATCTTGATGGCGTCGACGAACACCAAAGCAATGCTAATCTACCTCTACTCAAGGTGAGTATTTTCTCGATCAGAA
>Ga0307394_10000051_pt1 | contig 9295 bp, 1 predicted proteins | sample SouOceMePS1035R2_FD_203235 | JGI IMG/M metagenome (GOLD analysis project Ga0307394, IMG submission 203235) | Metatranscriptome of marine eukaryotic phytoplankton communities from Antarctic Ocean - PS103-5.R2 (Eukaryote Community Metatranscriptome) | ecosystem: Environmental > Aquatic > Marine >...
GTGCGTTGTCACATTTATCAACTGATAGACCTGCTGTGGACTCAATGGACTCATAATGACGTCCCAAAGCAACACACCACCACCCTCACTTCATTTCCTTTTGCAAAGAATATGTTCGACTGCATTAAACTCCTCCACATCGACGAAAAGAAATGAGCTGTTACAAACAATTGATCAACGCTTAGGATTAAAACACGACGATGATTGTAACGATGCCAATAACAATGACGCTGACGGTAATTCTGAAACGGCGGTGGAGAAAACTGTAGTAATCAAATTTGCTAGTGGAGGCTTGGGATTGAAGGCAGCCCAATGGTGTACCTCTAAACACGCCCAGAAGCGCTTGTGTACCATCATAATCCGGCTCCTAGTTACAATTGCAACCTCCCCGTCACACCACAACCAGCAAGAACCCATCGACACATCCGCACTCTTGGACGGACTGATTCACACCCTATCCCGAATCCTATTCTTATCCCATAAGGATAAATTGAATGAACACCTTCTAGACCACTCCATTACAACTCTGGACGCATGTGTGCAGCAAGCGACGTCACGACGCAATCGACGGACCGAACATGAACGATCCCAATCGGGCCAGTTGGAGGGGACCGAGATCTATTTAGAAATTTTGCAGGCGTTGGAGAGGAGAATTGAATTCCATGCTGGTAGTGATGATGATGGTGTGGGGGTTTTGGAAGGTTGTAACGGTGGAGAATGGGCAGCTTGTCTCTCTCTTGCCAGTCACATTCATTCGACCGACAAATTGCCACAATCGGATGAGGATGCATCAACAACATACCATTCCAAACGACTTGAACAATTCATTCTTACCATCCTACCTTCTGGCACGAATCGTTGTTTTGCACCACGATATCAAATTCGTCTAGCCCGGAAATTTTTCTTCACCATCTCGGCATTATCGTTTCAATCACACCTCGCTCCAGTATTGGGACGGTCATTACGTGCTAATCCTGAATCAACGATGGAGACGGCATGCACAGTTTTGGAGGAATTAAATTCGCGTACTATAGACGTTGGAGGCGATCTAGTGGAAGGAGGAAAGCTATTAGCATCAATTGTGAAGCAGTTGGGCTCGGAGAAATGGCTGATGAGGGAATTGGCAGGTAAAGCTTTGACAAAGATGGCAATCTTAGATGGTGGAGATGGAAATGGAGTGTCAATGAAGATTGTGGTCGAAGCGGTGGCAACTGTGATGAAGAGTGCGACTTCATTGGTATCGTCGGATCAGCGCACTGTGGCCCATAATGTTCTAACAGAGATTGGCATTACATCCCATCAACAGTTTGATAGTAAAAATGGAGTAATTTCGTCTTATTCGACTGAATTTTGCGATGTGTCCCGTACAGCAATGGAAGCATCAGTAGCAGTGTTAGAGAGAGTTTCAAACGATTCAAAGGAAACGGGTATCGGTGCTTTGATAGTTTGGTTGGCACTCTTCAATAAATTTGCCGCTAAGGGCGGTGATGCCGGGGATGGAGTTGCTGGTAAAAAAGCAGTAGATTATCTCCTTCATCCAATTTGTAACGCATCAAAAGCAGGCGCTGCAAAGGAATTCCGGATAAGGGTAGGATCACTCATGACTTCTCCATACTCGTCTGGTCACAGCAATAGTGGGGAGAAGAACAACCACCTAGTTCATAACCTTGTCAACAAAAACAACCGCGAAAAGGTAGTGTCAGGCCTTAAACATCTAATCGACACGGCATCCAAAAAGCATGCCAAATCTGCGCTCGTACCGCAAATTGATGGTCTCCTTGCCGTACACCTTCTTCTATTACTCGATGTTAAAATTCCCTCTTCTGCAACTGGATTTTTGTACTCACCTGCCATGGGAGATTCTGCCTCGACTGATGCTATGGTGTCAAAGTTAATACACTGCACCATTGCCATGCATGCGCAATTAAATTCAGCGTTAATATCTTGTAGTAATGGTGATGATGGAGGAGTCTCACCTGCGGTCAAAGTGTTGGCATCGTGCATTGTACACTCTAACGTTGGGGATAGTGAGGAGACTTCTCGTGTTATTGCAACGGTAAGGTCTGTGGTGGATTCCTCTGAAAATAAGACAGCAGCAAAGGCGCTAGTACTTGCGCTTTTCGACGAGGTAAATAAATCCACTCTTTGTGATACTGATATCGAAGATGACAGTGACATTAAGGGCAACAGCGGCCGGCGCCAAGGCATTGAAGGAGATGGTTTGGTAAGAAGAGTTGCGTCTGAGTTGGCTATAAAATTAGATGATTGGAAGTCTGTCGCACAAGCGCTCGTTTTGTCACACTGGGGTGTGAGGGGAGAGGGTAATAGATCAAGAAAGAGGAGGCAGTGTGTGTTGAAGGGAATCTTGAAGCCTATTTTGACAGTCCTTGCAGCAAAAAAGGAGGAGGATGGCACTAACAGGGGTGCCGCTCTTATTTCAGAATTTGTTTCAAAATGTGCGTCTTCCCACTCCATGGTGACGGCAGATTATAGAAATACCAATGATAATAACGACCAGCAGGTACATCTATTGAGTAACGCGATGCATCGAGCCACTCTCAGCCTTATCACAACACTAGGCACAATTGCTGGTGAATTCGATCCAGAATCAGACGATTTTGATGATGAAAACTCCAATTCGGATACCGAAGAATACACGGCGTCTTTTGGTTTTGCATGGAATATCTGCGTGAAAGAATTAGCAGTCGGACTATCCTCCCGGTTACAAGGTGTAATGGAAAATATAGAAATGTTGGTGTCCAGTGACGTGGACCTGTACCGCAGTGCACCTGGAAAGATTTATTGTGACAGCACTCAAAGTTCAGAGGACGGCCTGAATACTGCTGGTGTTGGTAGTGGTAGTGGCAAACCACGGGAGAACAAGAACAGGGCAGACTTTGAGGAAGACGAATGGCGAAGGCAAGTGGAAAAGGAAATTGCCGAAAAAAAGGCGAAGGAAGAAGCGAAGTTATTAGCACTAACAGGAGGAACACCACTATTATCAAAGGAAGACAAGGAGCTGCTTGACCGTCAAACGAAGGAACGGGAGCGTCTTCGTGGTATCCTAGATAATGATTACTCCCGTGCTCTAGCTTGTATCGAAAAGCTCTGTCTCTCGGAGTTAGAAGTTGGCAACTCATGCCTATCGGTCCTTTCAGATGCAGTGATTTCAGTCGTCGTTTCGGACTGTGCTGCGTTTAAGCTCATACCGAAGAAGGTGGACTTAGGACATCATACGCTGTGTGTGCTCGCATCTTGTGTTTATGAGATTGATGAGCGTTATGCGCCGGAGTTGGCGCATGCCATCTATATCTGCAATGCAAATCACCCCTCCTCATCGTCAAAAAAAGGACCAAAGGCCTTACCCTCACCATGTTCGCCTGCTGCTCTGGTCATATCTCAAATGGACGAATATGGTGACTGCCTTAGTAAGAGCTCCTTCTCTTTCCTCTTTCCCATTCTACACTCTGCCCTCACTGGAGCAAGAACATCACCTGGATGTGAACGTGCACTACACGTTTTACACCGACACACCGATGAAGAACAAATGATGGTCCATTGCGACGATGGAGGAAGTGGTGCAATGCGGAAAGAAATGGCAAATGCAGTGCTGGAACTGCTTTCACATGATCGATCACTAACATTTAAAGACCCTACTCCAACGGAGACATTGCATCAGATCTACGGCACCGAGGGGAATGATGGCGCACCACATGCAATCAAGTCGGCACACCTTGCACCGTTACTGGGAGATCGTGGAGCAATTGGAGTGCGAAACTGTCGTATAGCGTCTATGATGACACTGAATCATGTGCTTTCGAACTATCCGAGATTTAAGAAGGCTAATCCCTTGGTAGAGAACAGAATATGGACCAATTGCTTTGCGAAGGATGAGCAAATACGAACAGAGGCGCGAAAGGCGTGGAAATCGGCTAACGCAGGTGCTGATTATGACACAGAGGCAGATGGGCAAGCCGATGTTGAAAACTATGTTCTACACCCGCCTTCTAAAATGTATGCCATGCCGTTACTTCCTCTCTTAAATCACCAAGATGAGGACATAAAGAATGCTGCAGGGGAGGCGTTTGCAGCTGCGATCGCAAAACACCACGACACGATGGAAAAGAATCTAATCCGTTTATTGAATGTGTACATTGAGTCATATCCTACTTCCTTTTCTAATGACGAGAATGCGTCAAACCCTAAAGCCGAACCAACAACTACATCAACAAAGGGTCCTGCTGTCGGAGGAAAACAGAAACCAGCTAAGACTATAGGGTTATCTGCACCAAAAAAAGTTGTCAAAAAGAAACCCACCAATACATCCGCAATAGCCATGCTCACAAAAAAGAAGAAGAAACCATCCAGGAGCAAAACTGGACTGTCTGCAACTTTTGGCGTATCGAAGAAGACCAAGGAGCGAACCTTTGACAACCATGTACTAGCAGCCCAGTTCGAATCAGAAACTAGCAAAACCAAGAAGGCCGAGGAGAGAGATAACCCTGAGAAAATTGTGATCCGTACAGGGGTGCTTCGTGTCATTATCGCTATGTCCCAACCTTCCTGCGGAATTAATTTTGACTTAAAATTGCTCCAGCTACTAGTCGGATTTCTCTTGGCGTACGGCCTCGCAGACGGAAATGATGAAGTTCGCGCCACTGCACGGAATACCCTTCGTGATCTTGTGGCAACGAGTGGTGGTACATCTCAGGACATAATCGACTTTTTAATGCCGATTTTGGAAGTATCTCTCAGAACAGGCAAGGTGGACAAGGATTGTCTTGGTGTTTTGCCGTCTGGAAAAGTTCTGGACGATAATCGAGCTACTGATCTACGTAAGGAAGGAGTGGTTATTGCTCTCGGATCTGCAGCCATACATCTTAAAGACGATGGACATAACAATAAAATAGAGGAGACGATCAATATGCTTATTGCAGCTCTATCAACTCCTAGCCAAAGTGTGCAATCCAGTGTGGCGTTGTGTCTTTCCAAACTAATGAAAAAGGGTAAAACTCAAGAGCGCGTTGGGTTGATAATAGAAGGTCTCATGAAAGATTGTCTCCAGAACAAGTCTCTGGCTTCCAGGAGAGGTGCTGCCTACGGCATATCCGCTGTTGTCAAAGGCAGCGGGATTACCACCTTAAAAAAATTTCAGATTGTGAAGCAATTGGAAGAGGCGTGCGTTTCAGAATTGGCCATTTCGAAGGAGGGTGCATTATTTGCCATTGAATTGCTGAGTAGTCGACTCGGTCTCTTATTTGAACCATATGTAATTGTCCTACTCCCGTCATTGCTGAAAACCTTCAGTGATACGTCTTCTCATGTCCGATTGGCCGCGTCTTCAAGCATTGGCCTCATCATGAGTAAACTATCGGGGCATGGTGTAAAACTTCTTATGCCGGCTGTTATTTCTGGATTAGAAAGTGAGGATTGGAGAACAAAGCAAGCTTCTATTCAGATGCTTGGATCTATGAGCCATCTTGCCCCAAAGCAATTAGCAAGTTGCTTGCCGAAGGCAGTTCCCCAGCTCACCGAGGCCTTTTCTGATACGCATCCAAAAGTGAAAGCCAGTGCAAAAGAATCGTTGGAGGAAATTAGCAAGGTCATTCGTAATCCAGAGATTTCAAGCATCGCGCCATTCCTCTTGCACGCGCTAACAGATCCGTCCAATAGAACAACACCAGCACTAGAAAAACTGATAGAGACTGAATTTCTTCATGCAATTGATGCTCCAAGTCTAGCGCTCATTGTACCCGTTCTCCATCGCGGTTTGCGGGATCGTGCAGCAAACACCAAGCGATTTGGTGCTTTGATTGCTGGTAATATTTGCACTATGATAAACGATCCACGAGATTTTGTTCCTTATTTACCTACATTGCTCCCAGATTTAAAGCTTGTACTCGTCGATCCTATACCCGACTGTAGAAGCACGGCGGCAAAGGCATTGGGGTCGCTCACCCGCAGCTTAGGAGAAGCTACATTTCCTGAGCTTCGTCCATGGCTGATAGACACTCTTAAAAATGAAAAAGGTAGTCCTGTCGAAAGAAGTGGCGCAGCACAAGGTCTGACGGAAGTTCTCTGTGCTGGAGGTGCCAATGTGGTTGAGAGTGTGATGAGGGATGAGATTTTGCCTCTCATCAGTCATCCGAAAGCGGGTACCAGGGAGGGTGTTTTGTGGGTTCTTACCTTCCTACCTTCTGCTCTTGGACACGCATTCGCATCTCTCATTACTGTATCTTTCTCTGCATTGATCAGTGGCTTGTCTGATGACAATGAACCCGTTCGGGATGTGGCAATGCGTGCCGGACGAGTGATGATTCGAAGTAACGGCAGAGCTCACGTCGACAAAATATTACCCAGTCTCGAAGCTGGCCTCAGTAACGATGACTATCGTATTCGTATTGCATCACTAAATCTACTTGGAGACTTGCTCGGTATGATTGGTGGAACGAAAATATCTAAAGGTGATGGAGACACTCAGGATGACATACGTCAGGCTGAACGTGCTCAGGCTCAAATAGCACTCGTATTAGGGTCTGATACAAGAAAGAGGGTCCTGAGCAGCCTCTATTTCCGAAGAAGCGATTCTGCTGCGGTTGTCCGTCAACACGCTGTTCGCGTGTGGAAAACAGTGGTTAGTGCCACGCCACGAACACTGAGGGAGATTGTTGATGACCTGGTCGGTCAGATCATCGCCTCTTTAGCTAGTGGTCACGAAGAAAACACACAGGTTGCAGCTCGTTGTCTTGGAGATGTTGTTGGAAAGCTTGGTGACATGGTCTTACCAATCATTATTCCAGTTTTACGCGATGCTCTATATAGGGGTAACGCCAATATACGATTAGGAGCTTGTGTTGGCCTAACTGAAGTGATAGGATGTTCGAGCAAAGAGCAAATTATAAAGTACCTTGAAATCTTAGTTAAGGTTGTACAGGATGCACTGTGTGACGAGGTAGAGGCTGTACAAACTATGGCTGCGTCTTGCTTTCAGAGTTTGTACACTGTGGTTGGGAGTAGAGCATTTGATTTAGTTGTTCCGGCATTGCTAGCTGCAATGGAGAATGGAGCTGATGATGAGCTTGCGCGCTCCCGTGCGATAACTGGACTAACAGGTATTCTTCAGATTCGAAGTAGGGAACTATTGCCTTATCTGATACCCCGCATGCTGCGAAAACCCATGACGAAGAACCAGGCCTCAGCACTTAGTAGCATCTGCACTGTGACTGGAGGGTCCATCCATTCATTTTTCTCTACTATAATCCCTACACTCGTTACGGAGCTTTCCGAATTTTGTAATATGGAATGTGACGCGAATGATAGTATCAGAGAGAAAGCTCTTAGAGATTGTGTGCGGGTTTTGTGCAGATCCGTGGATGAGTCCGGTGTTAATACCCTCGTATGCGAAATTGTTAGCAAATGTAATGGTGACAAAGTGTCGATGAAAAAAGAAAGTTGTTGGATGTTACAGGTTATAGCGGAAGAAAGAAAAGAAAAATCAGACTTCTATGAACAAGTTCCACTAATGTATCGCGAGCTAATCCATCGACTCAACGATGATAGTACTGTCGTCTTAAAAGCTGCAAACTCCGCTTTAAGTGCATTGTCCAAGAATGTACCTGCTGAAGAACTTGTACGTCATATTGAATTCATACGGAACCTTGTTGCATCTATGGTTAGTGAAGCAAGGAGACGGAAAGGTGGTGTGGGTGATGGTGAATTTTTTCTTCCAGGATTTAACATCCCAAAAGGACTGGAACCTCTCTTGCCAATTTATCAGCGGGGTATACTTTATGGGAACGCCACCATACGAGAAGTTGCTGCAGCAGGTTTAGGCGAGCTAATTGTATTGACAGCAAACAAATTTTTAGCTGGACCCTTCATTATCAAGCTAACAGGACCGTTACTTCGAATTGTAGGCGATAGAAATCCATCAGCCGTGAAGATTGCAATAATTGAAACCCTGGGCTTGATATTGACAAAAGGAGGACCAGCACTGCGGGCGTTTGTTCCTCAATTCCAAACAACTTTTTTCAAAGCTCTTTCTGACCCGTCTCGGCAGGTTCGTCTAGGGGCAATCAAAGCACTTGCGCTGCTTATGCCGCTTTCGACAAGACTCGATCCTCTCATCAAGGAATTGGTTTCAGGTGCTCTTGGTAATGGATCTACATCATCGCTAGAATCGGCTGGATTGGTAGCCGTTCAGACCTCTATGCTAGAGGCATTGGCAACAGTTCTAAAACATGGTGGAAAGAAGGTTAAACTTCCAGAGAGTATACCATCTGCATTGGATGCTGCTAAGGAAATGCTTGAACACGACAAAGAAACCGTGAGGGAAGGCGCATCCAAAGTAATTGGAATCGTGTGTGCACTTCTCGAGACAAATGTAGCTAACGAGGTTGCGCGTGAATTTACTGTTTCTTCTGAGTCTCTAACAGTAAATGAGAAGCACGGGAGGATTTGTACCTATCGCCGTATTCTAGAACATTCGGCTGGTAAAGATCTGGATGAGGAGATACTAGAAACTGTGAAAGAAGCAATAAAGACATATATGTTCGATGAAACCACTGCTGTGAGGGAAAGTGCTTGTGTTGCCATTGGAGCTGTACTGGGTGCAGCATGTGACACCGATGCGTGCATGAAAGACATTGAACATCTCATTTTGAAGTGTATGGTTGTGAGTGAGAGTATGGAGGTGCTCCGGAGCATGGCAAAGGGTCTTAGTATTTCAGTTTTGATGAAGCCTGACATTTTCAATGGAAAGAAAGGTTTATCCATCCTTGACGCCGCCTTGAAAAATGCTATGAGTGGTAACCAACGTGTTCAATTGGCCTATCATGACTTTTTGTGGCTTGCCTTGAATGTCAGTGATGGTGATGACGGCTTAATTCAGTATAGTAAAGAAGCAATGTTTGAGAATTCAAAGAAAATGAAAGCACTTCATACGAGAGTTCTTCTTCGAATAAAGAGTGTTGAGTTGGATGACTAAACATCGTTGAGATAAAGGTTGTGAACTAAAGCAGGTACATTTATTTTTTGAGAGCATGAAGTCACAAATAATCAATAGTATGATTATAAACAGCTCTATTGATTATAAGTACAGTTACAGTTGGCATACTTTTAGTTGCAATTACAGTTGCATTATGGTCTGACATCTTGAAGCAAAGGTTCCGTGTGGCATTCAAAGCTTAATCCTTCAAGTCTTTTAAATGTTGTTCATCGCCAACAACCTTGGCGTATAAAGCTATGAACTCAAAAAGTGATGATCAATCGTAGGTATTTGAAGCTAAACTTGTAA
>Ga0307394_10000052_pt1 | contig 9279 bp, 1 predicted proteins | sample SouOceMePS1035R2_FD_203235 | JGI IMG/M metagenome (GOLD analysis project Ga0307394, IMG submission 203235) | Metatranscriptome of marine eukaryotic phytoplankton communities from Antarctic Ocean - PS103-5.R2 (Eukaryote Community Metatranscriptome) | ecosystem: Environmental > Aquatic > Marine >...
AAAAAAAGTAGAATGACCTCAACTACTATTAGAAAAATAAGATATCTTATTTTTATTATTCCATGGATATATAAAAAATCCAAATAATTTTCCAAAAAATGATAGAAAAAGAAAAAAAATTAAGTACCGCACAAGTACTTTATGAATGGAAGGTTGATAATAATTTGTAAGATTATTTAAAAAATTCCTATGAGCACTCGACGATTATTATAATCACTTCGAGTGGTAGAAAGAATATTGGTGGGGAAAAAAAAACACGTTTGTACTATGTTTGATCGACGATCATTAAAATCACCACGAAAAGCAGAAGATTTTAGTACTACAAATATATTACAAGAACGGCCCGACTCATCAGATTTTAAAGGAGTACATCGTGGAGAATCGGACATGTCATATAAAACTCCAATCTTAGGATTACGAGAAGTATTATCAACCAACCAAAGTGAAGGAAAATCAATGTATCCTGTCTCTACAAATACAACGACCAATGGTATTGCACACGATGCTGCAAAACGTTTAAAAGATACATTGTTAGGATCCATTCATCCAGCAAGTTCATCAACTGCTCCACCACCTTCACAAGATCCTCCATCAATTTCTTTATCACATGCACCCACCTATGCATCTTTAGGAATTACAACGAGAAGTGGAGGAGGTATAACAGGTACCTCATCTCGTCATATTTCTCCAAAAGATATAACAGGAGCTTTATACTCTTCTCGTACATCCTCACCACGTGATCGCATGCGTTATCTTATAAAAGAACAAAAGGAACATAATACTCTACGATCCCAGGTAGAAAAAGAATTTACAATTAGTTCTCGCTCTACTTTTTATAATAATAAAGAGGGAATAGGAACAAAAGGGGAGACTTTTTATAATAATAAAGAGGGAATAGGAACGAAAGGAGAGACAATTCGTGGATACTCACCACCATATAAATCACCAATTGATAATATAAAAACTCATGAAAATCCTGGATCATCATTATTGGATCGGCCACCTTACAGATCACCCACCGATAGTACAAAAACTCGTGAAAATTTTGGATCATCATTAACGGAGAAAGTACCTTATAAATCATCAAGTGACTATACAAAAACGCATGACTATCCGGGATCATCATTATCGGAAAGAGTGGGAGTTGAATCAGAGAAATCGTTTCCGAATTATTTTAAAGGTTCCATGTTAACCGGTATCTTTGATACAAAATATAAAAATATTGGAGGATCTCTTGGAAAAGAAAATGATAAAAAATCGGAGGATAGTTATAGAGGATGGTCTCGTAGAAAAGAAAATGAAAAAGAGAATAATCTTAAAGGTGAATTACAGTCAAAAGAAAGTGAGAATAAGGGAGAGATATCTGTATCTATGGAACATAATACTGATAAAGGTAGATTACAATTATCACCTAACTACAATGATAAAGAATCATCAATGCAATTTGGAAAAGATTTTGAGAATAAAGGAGATATGAAATATACAGAAAATAGAATTGCAATTGATGCTGTAAAGGGTGATTATATTCAATTATCTCCTGTTACCAGTTTTTATAGAGGTATGCAACATATAGGAAAAGAATTGAATAATATTAAAAATGATAATATAGATGATGGTGGAAAAGAATTAAATGATATGAAGAGTGATAAAGGATTATTAGATGATGGTGGAAAAGAATTAAATGATATTAAAAATGAGAAAGGACGACTAGATGGTATACCACATAAAAATAGATTATCTGCGGATAAAGATAGTAATATAAATGATATTAAAAATGAGAAAGGACGTTTAGATGGTATAAGATATCATTTATATAGTGATCACAATTTAAAAAATGATAATAAAAATAGATCATCTACTTCTCATTTCTCTACTAATAATAATAATAATAATATTAATAATAATAATAATAATAATAATAATAATGATAATAATAATTTCTCTACTAATCTACAAAATAATAATCAATTAGAAAATAATCAACATATACGAAAAGGATTATCCGATCATCGATCATATATTGAATTAGAATCATCTAATAATAAAAAAGATGATTTTCATAATAATGAAAGACGATTATTTGATCAACCAAAAGATAAGATATTACGTGGTTTAGTATCTCCACGAATAGGAGTATCAAAATCTTTAAGTACATTAAATACACAACCTATTGATTATAATAATTCGTATGTGGGAAATATACCGAAATCATCAAATACAGTGATTACAGCACAACCTTCTGAATACAATGGTTCTTATATGGGAAATATAAAATCATCAAGTTCTACAAGTATTATACAGCCAAATAATATTCTTAATAGCCAACAAACGTTACCACGATCGACAAGTCTCTCGTATATTCAGAAAGATAATATCTCCACTACTGGAAGTAATCCACCACGTATTTCTCCTCTTCCAAAATCATTAAGTAGAGATAATCTATCGATAATAACAGAAAGTGGACAACCTTTAAGTAGAGATATCTCTTTAGCAGGAAGTGCACCACATTCTACTCGAAGTGGATATTATACTAAATATAATAGAGAAAAAAGTAGAGAATCATTATTTAATGGTACTATGTTGTCTCCATTAACAAGTGGTTCGCTACTAACACATAATTCACATACTAATAACCTTGATCAATTTAGTACGATATCACAATCTCCACTGGTAGATTATACGATACCACACACAACATCATTGGATGAAAAAATGAGTAGTACATCTCTTAATGTAACAGGATTACGAAGTTCTGGAATGGAAGCTTTACAAGAACCACGGAAAGCATCACCTCCATGTCAAACAAATAAATTTACATCAAATCCAATAACTTTGAAAACAGATGACTTTCCAGATTATCTCAAACGACCACCTAGTCGACCACGCTCTCCATCACGAGTTAGTTTTGCTGCTGGTACTGCTTTACATGAAAGAGATTCTCCTCGTCGTATGTTGCGTTTACAGAAGGAAAGAAATAATCGTAGTTCGAGTGTATCTTTAGAAAATAAGATTACAGATGTAATAGATAGTAAAAATAATATAGATTCAACGGAAAAAATATTAAGTCCATTTCAAGCAGCATCTCCACGACGGGGTATCACTAGTCCATTACATACATTATCATCACAACAAAATGATAATGATCATCAACGATATCGTCCATTTAATTTTTCAGCTGTTATTCGTTCACCATCAAGACGTCAATCATCATTAGATAGAAATAGATTTATATATTCTCCTCCAATATCACATCAAGAACGAAGAAAATCACGTTCACGAGAACGATCTATAGATAAATCTCGTTTATCTCCTGAACGATCAGGATCTAAGAAAGGATCACGTGATTTATCACCAGAACGAATTCCATTAGGATCTCAAAGATCTACTGGATCACGAGATCGTTCTCGTGAACGAATACGTATGAAATCTGAATCATTACAACGATCATCGATATCACGACAACGATCTCCTGAACGTTTGGAAAATAAATCATTATCACATTCTCCATTACGGTTACAATCGGGTTCCGTTAACTTATCTCCTGAGCGTCTAGAAAATAAATCATTTTTACAATCACCCGGACGATTACTAACCGGATCCGTTAACGTATTTGAAAATAAATCATTATCACAATCTCCAGTACTTTTAGAAGATAGATCAGTATCACGATCCCCACTGTTTGCTGATTCTTTGGGTGGATTACGATCATTCATGGAAAAAGAAAAGAAAGATGATGGTTTACGAAGTGTAGGAAGTGTTCCGAAATCTCCCGGACGATGGTCACGTCCACGAAGTGCAAATAGTAATCCAAAATCTCCAGGACGATGGTCAAGGCCACGCAGTATTGGTAGTAATCCAAAATCACCAGGACGATTCTCGCGTCCTGTCAGTGCAGCTAGTAATCCAAAATCACCAGGACGATGGTCACGTCCACGAAGTGCTAATAGTAATCCAAAATCTCCAGGACGATGGTCTCGACCTAAATCACCGAGTTGGTATACGCGTAATCGAATAACACTAGGAACAAAATCACCAAATCGACTATCAACAAGTATACATCGTAGCGAAAACCAACCACAATATTCCACTTCAGGCAGTCCACGACCATCATTAGTTTCTCCTACACCGTATGATCATCAAACTACCTCTTTATTGGGAGAAACTCCACGTAACGATCGTGGATGGTCCATTGGTACGCCATCATGTTCACCGCCAAGACAACCACTAGCTAGTGAAGAAAAAACGAAATTACCGCTTGGCGGAGAGGAACAAATTGGTGGATCAAGTTATTCTGGACAACGGTCACATACTCGTCCACGTTGGGCGCTTTCTGAGATGGAAGATATTCGGAGTCCTGACAGGGATAGTGTTCACAGAAGTCCCGGTAGAGGTGATTCCGATAATCGACGTGGATTTGTAGAAATGGAGGCAGCAAAATATCGAAGTACCCATACGTCTCAATCCCAACGATCGCCTGTGGATACGAAGGGATCGGGACAAGATAGCCACGATGATGGACGACTGAATGCTAATATGCCACCATATCGGGACACACCTGGAGGTGTACGAAGTCCTCGAAAAGTAGATCACAATCGCATAAGCGAGTCAACAGAGCATCTTCAAAAAAAAGTTCACACCTCCTCGCCTCGATATGGTTCCCCATTTCGTCCGGAAGCACTACTCGATCACAATCCTAAAATGAGTCGCACAACTAAAGAATTAGAATTAATTGAACATCAGTATCATGATTCTTACGATACATGGAGAAATCCCACTATGGATACCAATTCTGAAGATCGTGGTCGGCCAATGCATACGTCCAGTGAACGTCCTGAACGATTGTATCGCAGTCAAGAACGACGAATGCACTCGCAACAGCGATCATCATCGGAGAAACCGAGTAGGCCGAACACTCATCGAAGTCCAGAACGACAAGAATTACACCAAAGTCCACCACTTCACAAAGAACAACGTTATCCGTCATCTTCAAGTCAACCTCGTGATCGTCCACGGTCTATGGATCCAAAGCCAACGCGATATGAATCACATAATTCGCCACCCTATCGTGAAAAAGATCCACGCGCAATATCGCGATCACCCACTCGTGCTCGAAAATCAAAATCACAAATTTCACAACAAAGAATTTCACCAACTCGTACACGACCGACACGATCACCGCAACGTGCACGAAGCACCGAATATCCTTCCTCAAATTATAGAAGTCCATTTCAAGATCCTAAAGGTCCACCAGTACAGCGATCACGTTCACCAGAACGTCCTCGTAGTACCGAACAACGATTATCACCGAGTCGTCTTTATAGTGAAATGAGAAAGAGTGTGCAGCAACGAAATCAACGTTTAAATAGATTAAATGAAGATAGGCGAGCGATGCCAGCTTATAAATATGATAATGATAAAATACGTTCACCATCTCAAAATCAAATAATATCATCTCCTCATGAGAATGAAGAAGAAACAAACGAACAATCGTATTACGAAGAGTCACTACCTTATACCGATACAACTGGTCATGCAGATGGATATCATCCACAAACTGTCACTCCACGATACATATCATCAGAACATAGAGAATATGATTATCTTGATGATCCAGATTCTGAATTACCATCTGCTATCGGGCACTCTCATAGGGAATCTAGTCAACCACAACATACTTCTCCCTCTCGATCACAACGCGAAACGCCATATCTTTCCGCTTATCATCCTGAACATAATCATCCGACAGTTAAACCGCAGTCACCAATTAATCGACCGTATCGTCCATCCTACAAGGATGATACTCAATCAGAATATGATGATTATCATCATCAGCAAGTACGTCGTAAATCCCGACCAAGTGGAAAACGAAGCATATCCAGAGAACGGAATCAAATTAGACGTCCAATAAAAAATCGACCATCACGTTCACCAGAACAAGGACGACAACGATCTCATCCATCCAACTATGGATCAAATCGATACACATCACACTTGCAGGAACCACGACGAGGATCGACAAAAAGAACGGATCCACGACAATGGAAGGAAACAGATCAATTTGCGGAAGAATCAACCTCTACTCCATTTTCTGGAACGGAACATTCCGTATCACCAGAACGTCAATCAAAATCATTGTTTCTATCACATTATCAAGATTCTGCTCCATTATCAACAAATCATTTTGTTAATAAGAAGCAGGATGCACGATATAGATCACCAACACGTCGAGAAGTTGTATTAGAAAATTTTCAAGATTTAAGTAGACGAATGGATGCATGGCAACAGAAGAAAATTGATCGTACCACGGAATTAAAAGAAGAATTAGAATCAGAAGAATTACAAGAATGTTCTTTCTATCCACAGGTTATCGGAGGACCGTCGAATCCACAGCATGTTAATTTAGATAAATTAGTAAATCGATTATCAGCGCCTCGACGGATCCACAAAAAGCCGCTGGACGAAGACGAAGAATTAGATGATGAATGTACATTTGAACCAGATTGTGCACCATCCCGCAGCAGTTATGAACGTACTATATCTCGTAGTAGACCAAGTACTATTGCAAGTAATAGTAGTTACTACGGTTCACGAAGAAGTGGACTTAATAATTCTATGTATGGTTATACGCGACGTGAACCAGATTTTCCCTACCAACCAAAAGTGAATCCAGTTAAAAAAGATATGATTTACTGTCAAGCTTATTTACAAGAAGATGTTTTTTCGAGATTAACGCGGACACCACAAGATGATTATGTCGAAGAGACCGATACAGAATATTATTCTGTTCCAGATCATGAGCAACATCATTATGAAGATGAAGAACAGATACCATCTCATTGGGAAGATTTTTTAGAACGACAACAAATTTATCGTGATGAGAAAGATTATAATCTTCGTGTTTCAGAGGAGAAACAATCACATCGATGGTTTCAACCAAAAATTTGTCCACGAAGTAGAACGATTGTTAAAAATAAAAAGGTCGGGAGAATGGATTCAGTCCCTGCTCGTCCAACGCAAGAACCAGAATATACTTTTAAACCAGATATTCGAAAAAGGTCGCAACATTATCCTTCACGAAGTGATTACTCTCGATCGATTGGTGATCAGATGAAAAGAGAGGAGAAAGTGCGACAACTTCAAAAAGTTCATGCTCCTCCACCACCAGTGAAACCAAAAAAATTTAAAGCACAAAAAAATGTAACGGAAGCAATGCGACAAAGATTAGAAAATTTAAGATTGGAGCGAAAATTACAGTTATACGAGGAAAAATTAAAACGTGAGGGAAATCTTTTAAAAGAATGTACATTTCATCCAAAAACACGGGAAGCACCCGCATATATGAAAAGAACAGCAGATACTTATCGACGTGGAGCAGATTATAATAATAAACAGTATCCAAAATATAAAAGATCGCAGTCGTATGCAGAACGACGTAATTTAGATTTTTCAATAGAACGTAAAAAAAATCTTCGATTCAATAAAAGTCGGGGATCGAAATAATTTTTTGTTTGTTCATGTCAGAGAAAGCTTTCAAGAATGTATTGTTTTCTTGACGGTCCATGCCCATTATCTCAGTTTACGATGTAAAATGATAATTTCATCTCAGTTCAATCTATCATTTAAACCGTTAAAAGTGTTTAATGTATATTGTACTATCTTTCAGAGTTTGGAAATTCTGTGGAATGTTTTGTACGTCTTAGGATACAAATAAAGAAAAATGCCTTTTATCCATTTCAGAGTTTGGAAACTCTTTGGAATGTGTTGTTTGTGTTAGGATACAAACAAAGAAAAATTCCCTCTATATTCTAAAATGTGTCGGAACCTTCTATCTTGGAATGCTGGATCTAAGGTCGTAATCCTTTTTCATCCAACGTGTCAATAGAAGAAAAGAAAAAAAAAATGAAATGTTTTACAGGTCATTTCTGGTCATGGAACCTTTATTTTTTTTTTTTTATTTAATATCTTTAAAATCAAATTGATAAAGTATATAGCCAATGTAATTTTTGTTAAAATCTACAGGAAAGACGAACTGATTAAATTACTTAGAGTCTTTTTTTGGTTAAGTTCTCCATCTGGACCAAGTTAGGTAATTTTTTGATCGTTTTTCACTGTACAAAATTTTTAGGAATTTCCAAAAAATATTGAAACAATTTTTCCATCTTAGAAAGATGAAAAACCAGTTTTTTTATCTCAAAATTATTTTAATATTATATCAAAAAAAATAAAATCACTTATGAATTTATTCAACAAATTGTAGTTACATTTTATAGCAGCGAAGAGTATTATGTTTCTGAATTTGAAATCTTTTATCGTTTACAATGATCTCTTTAGACATTTGAATTTATAAGGAAGGGATCAAAGGAAAAGGATTAAGGGCTATATCGGAACAAAGCATCAGATCGTGTATGTCTATGACTAGGACACCCACTGTAGTTTGATTCGGAACATCTCTTATCTTGTTCGAACTGTTTAAAAACACATCATGGGATATTTGTAACTTTAAAAAAAAAATTCTTTAAACGTTTTCTTATCTCATTCGTCGACTCGACGAATATCTGGTCCTGAGATTACCACCGCTGTATCAATATCAATTTTTACTTTGAAAATGGATATCATTTCATTAGCGGTCATCTTGGGACTAGGTTGTGTCACCGGCAATGAAAATTGATTTGTCTTCTTAAAAGATTCCTTTGAATGATGTGAATTGATGTTTTTTTGATCCCATGATTTGTAACAAAGTTATATATACTTTGAATTTTTTTTTTTTTAATATAGGGAGCGCGTCTCATACTGAGTAGTCAATGTAACATGAAAAAGTTACCCGAATCGACGTTTTTTTTTATTTTTTAGATTTTACTTTTTTGATTTTGAAACATTGTAAAATAACTAGAACCCTTTTTTTTCCTGATCGATTTTCAACTCTATATGTCGAAAAGTTTAGTGTTAACGTTCAATTTTATATAAAAATATTTTCTCTTATGATTTTATATTTTGCATACTATTTTTTTTAGAAGTAGTGATTGTATTAAAATAGGTGCAATGTTTATATGCATCTATCTTTACTTTTTTTTTAAGAAAATTTAAAAATGGGGACATACAGTCATGTATATATTTATACTTTTTAGATACATGAACACTGAAAAGGTTACACTGGATGGATTTTTTTCTTGGTCATCTAGTGTAACACTCAATACACTCTCTTAGCTTCATGTGAGTGTACATTTTATCGTTTTAAATACAGGGTGTCCCGGTATTAACCAGCCATTTTAATTATTAATA